>ENA-OZGB01000788-OZGB01000788.1-human-gut-metagenome-genome-assembly--contig:-NODE-788-length-17021-cov-4.395615_pt1 | contig 17021 bp, 17 predicted proteins | sample MGYA00245113_ERZ653651 | MGnify/ENA primary metagenome ERZ653651 (study PRJEB26926, sample SAMN06165095) | human gut metagenome | biome: ENVO:00009003; feature: ENVO:2100002; material: ENVO:00002003... | reverse complement strand
TACGAGTTTAGCTGCAGTCTCGTGGGCGCGGAGATGTGTATAAGAGACAGACCTGCCCCTGACGCCGGAACAGGTTTTGCCCGGAAGTGAAAAGAAGGTCTGGTGGCGGTGCAGTCAGGGCCATGAGTGGCAGGCGGAGGTCCGCTCCCGTGTAAGCGGCTGCGGCTGCCCGGTCTGCACCAACCGCGTTGTCGTTCCGGGAATAAATGATCTGGCCAGCCGCTTTCCCGATTTGGCTGGGGAGTGGGACGCCGCTGCCAATGGAACGCTGACGCCCCGTGATGTGACCTTTGGGGCCAAGCGCAAGGTCTGGTGGAGGTGCGCGAAAGGACATACATGGCGCGTCTCCGTCCAGTCCCGCACGCTGGACGGGACCGGCTGCCCGGTCTGCGCCGGACGGGTGATCGTTCCCGGTGAAAACGACATGGCCTCCCAGTTTCCGGCGCTTGCCCGTGAGTGGCACCCGGAGAAAAACGGCGCGCTGCTGCCCTCCCAGGTGGCGCCCTCCAGCAAGCGGCGCGTCTGGTGGCTCTGTCCTGTGGGACATACCTATGCCGCTGCCGTGGGAGCGCGGACAGGGAAAGGCTCCGGCTGTCCCTACTGTGCGGGAAAGAAGGTTCTGGCGAGCTTCAACGATCTGGCAACGACGCAGCCCCGCATCGCCGAACAATGGCATCCCACCTTGAACGGCACATTGACGCCCCAGATGGTGACGGCTGGCTCCCACAAAAGAGCTTGGTGGGTCTGTCCGGAGGGGCATATCTGGAAAGCCGTCATTTATTCCAGAGCGGGGCCGCAAAAGCGAGGGTGCCCGGTCTGCGCCGGGAAAGTCCGTCCGGAACAGCAGGAACGCTGCCGGCGGGCACTGGCAGAGATGGAATAAAAACAGGGCCGGTCAGCCAATTCCCGGCCCGAAAAATCATTGTAGGAGGAACGAGAGATGAAAAAACGGATATTGGCAAGTTTCTTATCCCTGGTACTGGTTTTATCGCTGGTGCCCGCGAGTGCGCTGGCAGCGGAGGAATCTTCTGAGGTTCCCGCCGAGCCTACCGTAGTGGAGCCAGTTGAGCCCTCTGAGGTTCCTGCTGAGCCGGAAGAAACGGTCTGCGCGGAGCTGGATGGCTGCGCGGAGGATACACATGATCCGGCGTGCCCCTTGTATGTGGAGCCGGAAGAGCCTGCGGAAGAACCGACCGAGCCGGAAAACACCCCGGATACCCAGTCTGGTGTCGAGGACGATTCTGAACCAACTGACAACGATGTGGATGAGGCCAACACTCCTCAGAGTGCAGATGGGGCTAATCTCTCCCAAGACGCAGATAATGCGGGTAGCCCTGTGAACGAAATTAAAAGTGCGACTGAAATTACAACCGCAGGCGGAGAACTTGGTGCAGGTACCTATACCCTCACTGGGGATGTAACGCTGGAAACGGCGAACTTGAGCATCCCTGCAAATACTGAGGTTATGATTGATTTGAACGGTCATACGCTCACCGGGAACGGCAGCGGTTCGGTAATTACAGTCCAAGGCACGCTGACCATAAAGGACACTGGGAGTAATGGTCAGATTACCGGATGCGGAAGTTCTGCTTCTGATCAAGTTCGGGCAACACAGGTAAATGGCGGCGGTATCTACATTGCTGACGGCGGCAAGGTTACGCTGGAAGGTGGTGCAATTACCGGGAATACTGCTTACAACGGCGGTGGTGTCTATGTGGCAAAGGGCACCTTTATCATGACTGGAGGCAGCATTTCGAATAATCTTTCTACCAGAACGAACGGCGGCGGTGGCGGCGGCGTTTATATTTTGGACGGCGGAAGTTTTCAGATGGACAACGGGGAAATTGCCCAAAACACTTCAAGTTCCTCTGGCGGCGGTGCAGTTGTCTACGGTACCATGATTGTCAATGGTGGAACAATTTCTCAGAACAAAGCATTAAAAGGCGGCGGTATTTTTACTGGTTCCCCAAGTGTACTGACTCTGAACGGCGGCACGATTACAGGCAACAGCCTTACTGATTCTCAAACAGGTGTTGGCGCTGGTATCAATATTGAAGCTGGTTGCGAATTTACTGTAAGCGGCGCCCCTAAGGTAACGGAAAATAAGATTGATGTGGTTGACCAGAATATTTATCTTGACGGTGGCAGATGTATAGCCCTAAATGGTAATCTCGATAATGCTGCGGTGCTGTCTGTAACACTATCTGGCAAAACCGGAAAAGTTACAGATACCGGAACATATACATTTTCGGACAATTCTATTATCTCGGATGACGAAACGCTGTCCATCCAAATACGCAATGGTGATGTCTATTTTATGGAGAAGTCTGTTTCCGAGGAAGATGCTGTTTGCTCACTTTTGAGCGACGGAAAGCCCGTATATTTCGCTTCTTTATCCGGTGCAGTTACCGCCTTGCCGTCAGATGACAATGTGGTTACTATTTTGCGTGAAACAGTAATCCTTGATGGGCAAATCAATCTTTTACCAAATACTTCTGCGACTATCACAACGAACTTGAACGAAACAGTAATTTCTTGGCCGGACGCGGCCACTTGGTATGTAAACATTCCAAAAACTGCGGAACTTACAGTTCGAGGAAATGTGGTATTTAAGGGCAATCATGAAAGTAACGGTGAAAACAGAGCAACATCCAATATCAATGCATTCAGGGTTGCAGGCAAATTGAATTGGGGAACTCCGAATGGAACGAGTGAATATCCCAAAATCCAACATTTCCAGAACACGGCAGGCGGCGCAGGCGGCCCAATTCATGTCAATGAAGGCGGTACGCTGAATTTGTACTGTGGCACGCTCTCTCATAATGCGGCTTCGCGCGGCGGGGCAGTTTATGCAACCGGCGAAAACGCAAAGTTGAATCTGATGGGCGGCACTATTCAAAATAACTCTGCACGGTATGGCGGAGGCGCAGCAGTTGCAGGCAAAGCAGGTATGGAACTGACGGGAACGGTGATTAAAAGCAATTCTGCCACATCACAAGGTGGCGGTATTTGCGCCTTGGACCATTCCAGCATCGTTATGAGCGGAGGAACAATCAGCGGAAATAAGGATGGAGCTGCCACCAATCAGAAACTTAAAGGCGGCGGCGTTGGAGTAATGACCGGCAGCAGTTTTACGATGACTGATGGCCTGATTGGCGGATTGTCTGATGGTGATAAAAATTCTGCCGCGGACGGAGGCGGGATTTGTGTTACCACTACTACTGGAACCCATGAGCCTTGTACCATCGAACTCACTGGCGGCGCAATTAAAGGAAATAACGCCGAGAATGGCGGCGGTGTGTATGTATCGGGAGTTGACGGGAAAAACCCAAGTGCTTCTATTTCTGGAGATGTACATATTTCTGGGAACACTGCTGAAACCTACGGCGGAGGCGTATATTTGAAGTTTTCTGCTGCTACCATCTCAGGCGGCACAATCGGCGGATCTGGAACCAACAATATTGCGAACTCTGCAAACGAAGGCGGAGGTGTGTACTCACAGAATAGTTCCTTGGTCATTACTGGTGGAACTATTTCCGGGAATGAAGCATCGACTTTTGGCGGCGGTGTTCGCGTATTCCGAAGTAACGCGGGCATTGATGTTCCTGACCTGAAGATAACTGATGGCACGATTTCAAACAACAGTGCTATGACTGGCGGCGGACTTCATCTGAAAGGAAATAACGCATCGAACATTGTGGTTTCTGAGTTCCTCGGCGGAACCGTTACGGAAAATACCGCTATTTCTAATGCTGGCGGAATTTACATTGAGAACTGCACAACAAAAATGCAGGGAAATCCTATCATCACCGACAACACCAGCAATGGTCCCATAACCAACAATATCTACCTAACCAACCAGACGAAAATCACCCTCACTGACGCGCTGACCTCCGGTGCAAATATTGGTGTGACCATGCAAAATCACGCTGAAAATGTCGTCGTTGCAGAGGGAACAGACGATTACACCGTAACCGAGCATGACGCTGGATTCTTCACCTATGATGTCAGTAATGGTAATCTGCTGATTGAGAAAGCAAAAGATCAAAACTCTCTTATTCTGCAAAAAAAGGATACCAATGTAACCTATCACACCGTGACCCTTACGTTACCGGAACATGTATCGGCAGATATTGCCCACACCCACGAAGTCGAGGAAGGTACGCCCTACGAAGTTACCTTCACGGTGGACGAGGGGTATGAAATTGATTCTGTTACCGCCAATGGAACGACGGTAACACCGGATGCAAACAACAAGGTGACTTTGGAGAACGTCACCGCAGATACGGAAATCAAAGTCACCGTAACTGAGAAGAAGGTCATCATTGAGCCTGAAGAAATCAATGTGACTGGCACCTATGGTACGAAATTGGAGTACCAGATCAATGTAAACGCAAGCTATATTTCCAGAAACTCCATTATCCAGTCTTACGCGTTGGCTCAAGGCAATGAGCTCCCCAAGGGGTTGACCTTGTCTGACACCGGCCTGATCTCCGGTACTCCTACGGAAGCAGGAGAATGGGCGAATGGCAAAGCGGTTTCCGTTGTTGTGACCGCCAAAAACGGCCAGACAGCAACAATTACCCTGAATGTGAAGATCAATAAGGCTACCCCCACCATCAGCATCACTGCCGATAAATCTTCGATTGTCGGCGGCGGGACCGTGGAACTGACGGTCAATGTCGTTCCTGCGGACAGCACCGTAACCGTGACGCAGACCGACGATCAGGGCAGTGCGGCCAAGCCCTTGACGCTGACGAATGGAAAGGTATCTGTCGCGCTGGACAACAAGGATGCGAAGTACACCTTTACTGCATCCTGTGCGGAAACCAATAATTACAGTGCAGGGAGCAATACATGCACTGTGACCGTCTCCCGCCGTTCCTCCGGCGGCGGCTCCAGCAGCTCCAGCACCACCACGGAGACCGAGAAGAACCCGGACGGCTCCACCACGACCACCGTTACCGACAAGAAAACCGGGACCGTGACGGAGACCACCAAGTTCAAGGACGGCTCCAAGCTGGTGGTGGAGACCAAGAAGGACGGCACCGTGACCACCACCGAGACCGCCAAGAACGGCGTGAAGGTCAAGACCGTGGACGAGCCGGGCGAGGATGTGACTGCCAAGGTCACGATTCCCAAGTCCGTAGACGAGGCCGTTGTGACCATCCCCGCCGATGTGGACTACGGCACCGTGGCCGTGGACGCCAAGACCGGCGAGGTGGTGAAGCTGTCTGTTCCCACCAAGGACGGCATGACCGTCAAACTGGACGGCTCCGCCGACCTGGTGCTGGTGGACCGCAGCCGCGACTTCACCGACACCAGGGGCCACTGGGCGGAGGACGCTATCGACTTCGCCACCGCCCATGAGCTGTTCTCCGGCACCAGCGACACTACCTTTACCCCCGACAGCCCCATGACCCGCGCCATGCTGATGACCGTGCTGGCCCGCTTTGACGGGCAGGACACCACCGGCGGGGCCGTGTGGTATGAAAAGGCCATGGCCTGGGCCAGGGAGAACGGCATCTCCGACGGCTCCAACCCCAACGGCTCCATCACCCGTGAGCAGCTTGCCACCATGCTGTGGCGCTACGCGGGCAGCCCCGCCGGGGATGGTTCCGCCATCGGGCGCTTCACCGACAGCGGCAAGGTCAGCAGCTACGCCGTGGAGGCCATGAACTGGGCGGTAGGCACCGGCCTGTTCGGCGGTATGGGCGACGGCACCCTGGCTCCCCAGGGCAGCGCCACCCGCGCCCAGGTTGCCACCATCCTCATGCGCTTTGTGGAGAACCTGACCAAGTAAAGTAAATCATCCCTGCATGAAGCGGAGGGCGGGACGGCACAGCCGTTCCGCCCTTCCTCTTTGCGCGGATTTTGTCGGGAACGAACAAATGAAATGACCTCCGGTATTTACGAACAGGGGGATGAGCCATGACCCAGTGCCCCTTTTGAGCCGCCGCCGGGCCCCGGAACGCCTCGACGACGACCTCAATGCCGAAATTTTGAGCCGCAGACGGATGGACCGTTTGCGGCTCTTTTTTCTCTCGACAGCATCTCCAAGTATTCCCTATCAAGTTTTAGGGAATATTTGGAAACGCTGTCGAGAACTCACGGCGCAGCTTCGGCCCCAGGGCCAAATCTGGAAACTCCGGCTGAAAATTTAGAGAAATTTTTACATTTTGGCGGGAAAAGAAATTCCTGCCGCAGTCCTCCCGATTTTCGTTGTTTCCCCGCGCAACAACGAAAATTAAGGGAGGAGCCGAAAATGTTTGATCGTAAAAGCGATTATGCGTTGAATAAGCAGGACCCGGAGGCCATTGTCTGCAAGAGCGCCACCGGCGTACATATCCGCCTGACCCGGCTGGACTTCGCCAGCCCGGAGGAGTTTGAAGCCTGGAAAAAGTGGTCCGACGAGGACTACCACGAAATTGAGCGGCGGGATCATGTGTATGCCAACCACACCATTTCAGCGGACAAGCTGGTGGAGGTCTCCATCACCGTGATCTCCCCGGAGGACGAGTTGATGGAGGTATTTAGCAGGCAGGAGCAAGAGGAATTATACCGTCGATTGGAGACCGGCCTGGAGACCCGCCTGACCCCCGCCCAGCGCCGCAGGCTGTGGCTCTACGCGGTGGATGGGCTGACAGAGGATGAGATTGCCAGCAAGGAGCAAGTCCGGCAGCAGAGCGTGTCCAAGCGGATCAATGCGGCCAAAAAAATCTTGCGAAAAGTTTTGAAAAGGTGGGTGTAAAACAGCCGTAAAACCGGCGATAGGTGAAAGGGCTTAAAAAGTGTTCCCGGCCCGGCTGGTCCTCCAGCCGGGCCCCTCAAAACTTACCTCAAATTGAGGCAGGTTTCGACACCATTCGCCAAGCGGCACAGGCGCACCTGGCGGTACGTCTGCGCGGACTGGCGAACAGCCAGCCGATTGCACCTTGATAATCACACGACCGTCCAAAGAGGATATGCCCCCTGGAGAAGTACCGCGACCGCGTGCCAAGGGGGGCGATACGCCGCTGACAAAGCAGGGGCAGGAACGGCTTTGGGGAGAACGGCACACCCTATCAGGGCCGCATCCGCATGAGGTTGTAGCCCTGCCTATAATCAATCATCCGATACAATGATCCACGCAACACGCTTTTCGCCTTTTACAGGACACCAGAGGAGGGACCATAAAATGGAGCAAAGAGTTACCCCTATTCGAGAGGCCGGGAACAGGGCACAGGAGCTTTTCATTGACGGCCTGAAAGTCACGGTTCGATACGGCAGCGGCTCAAACCCAGCCGCTGTCAAGAAGATCAGGGAAATCCTGCTGGCTGGCGGAGTGTCAAAGAAAAAGAACTGATTTTGTTGCGTTTTTTGCGTTTTTTCAAGAAATTTGGTATAATAATGGTGTAGAAATGGCACCTTGAAAACCGAATATCCCCAGCCGCCATATATACACCGTACCGAAGAAAAGAGGGTATATATGGCTGAAAAAATCATTCAAAACATCGTAACGACCATTGAGAGCGCGGCAACCGCTATTCAGAAGCGCGTGGTCTGCCTGTACCGCGTATCTACGCTGGGGCAGGTGGATAAAGACGATATCCCCATGCAGAAACAATGCTGCCGGGAGTTTTGCCGCAGGCAATCCGGCTGGACCATCGTAAGGGAGTTCACGGAAAAGGGCGTGTCCGGTTTTAAGGTTTCCGCCAAGGACCGGGACGCGATCCAGGATATCCAGAAGATGGCCCTGGGCGGTGAGTTTGATATCCTGCTGGTGTTCATGTTTGACCGCCTGGGCCGCCGGGACGATGAAACGCCCTTTGTGGTGGAGTGGTTCGTCAAACAGAACATTGAAGTGTGGAGCGCCATGGAGGGCCAACAGCGGTTCGACAGCCATGTGGACAAACTGCTGAACTATATCCGCTACTGGCAAGCCTCCGGGGAGAGCATCAAGACTTCCCTGCGCGTCAAGACACGGCTGGAACAACTCACCGAGGACGGCCTCTTTACCGGAGGCCGCGCCCCTTTTGGGTATCAGGCGGTGAAGAAAGGCCGCGTGAACAAGAAAAATCAGGAGGTACGCGACCTTGCGATAGAGCCGAATGAAGCGGAAGTCGTCACACTGATTTTTCAGAAGTATGTGTACGAGGGCTACGGGGCGCTCCGTATCTGCCGCTATCTGGCGGACCGGGGCATCCCTGGCAGGAACGGCAAAAATGTCACTGTGGCTGTGGTCAACCGTGTTCTCAGAAACCCAATTTACACAGGTATCTTACAACATGGGAAGAGCCAGTCCAAGGTGGTCCTGCCGGAACTGCGGCTGATCGACGCAGCCCTGTTTATGAGGGCGCAGGAGATTTTGCGGGAGCGTTCCGCACGCCGCCGGGAACAGACGGAACACAGCGGCGAAGTCCCTTTTACCACCAGAGGCCAATCCCTTTTGGTGGGAAATGTGTACTGTGGTCACTGTGGGGCAAAACTCACGCTGGCGACCGCTGGGCGGAGTTATAAAAAGAAAGACGGTACACTGGTGAAAAAGACCTACCCCTGCTACAAGTGCTATAACAAGGCTATGTCCCCCGGCAAATGCGACGGCCAGACTACCTATGGCACCACCGTACTGGATAATCTTGTGGACCAAATCATCCGCATACAACTGGAGCGCATCCAGCACGCCCCGCCCCAGGCCCTGCTTCAAAAACAGCATGACCGGGAAGTAAGCGTTGCCAAGGCCAGGGTAAAACTTCTGAACGACCAGTACCAGCAAAAGCAGAGGGACTACCAGGATTTAAGGGCTGAAACGCTGAAAGTGATTCAGGGGACCAGCCGCTTAAATGTAGACCTTCTGAACAGCCTGGTGGAGGAAACAACGGCCCAGTTGAAAGAACTGGAGCGCCAAGTGCGGACAGCAGAAACGGAACTGCGGGAGATCGTGTCAGGGGCCGAGCAGGTCCGGCAGGAATACGCCCAAGTGATGAACTGGGCGGAACTGTACGACAACTGCACCTTTGAAGCCAAGAAGATGATCGCGGCGCAGTTTGTGAAAGCGGTCCATGTCAAGCGCGGCTACGAGGTGGACGTGGAGTTTAATGTGTCGTTTGAGGAATTTCAGAAACTCTATTTGGAGCCGGAAACGGAGGAAGAAAAAAAGACAAGAGCCGATACGTTCTTGTCTTTTGTGGAAAAGCCCCGGCAAGTCGGATAACCCCGTCCTCGCCGGTATCTTTTCGACATCTCTTTTTATAGTTAGTATGATTACCTGCAAACGTACTACATAATAAATTCCTTTTTGCTAGAACTGTATGCTTTGGTATACCAGCAGATGGAAAAACGCTCTACTCTATTTCAAGGAACCTGAGAACCAAAGAACCACAAAGAAAAGCGCCGCCCGTGATGGGCGACGCTTCTGTTCCGGAAAGATGATTCAGGGGTTTGCGGCAAAAAGCAGGTTACTGATTTCTCCGCACACAGCGTAGATGCCGGCGGTATCTTTCTTTCCGCTGGCTCCGGAGGTAAGTACGACCACGCCGCAGCCCGTGTCAGGATTGTAGCACATGAGGTTGTACGCACCGTATGCGCTGCCGGTGTGATAGAACAATCTGCTCTGCCCATAGGTATTGGCTCGCAGACGCAGAGGCTGGCACTGGTAGAATCCGCCGGACACAGCCTTATCGCCGTGTGACTCCAATGTGGAGACGATGGACGGAGAAAGGTACTGTGCGCCCTCGTATTTGCCATCACCGGCAAGCAACGCCACAATTTTTCCAAGGTCGTAGGCGCTGATGGTGAGTCCGCCTGCGAATCCACTGCCGTCCGTACCGGGCAGTTCGTCATCAATAGCCTTGAGCATTTCCTGATAGGACAGACCCGTACTGCCGTCGGCACGGTAGAGCACCGCCAGTTTTTTCGTATCGGATACACTCCCTGTTCGGAATGCCGCGTCGATTGACAGTGGACGGTAGAGGTAATGTCCAAGCAGCTCGTCCATCGTGCAGCTGTTTGCTCGCTCGACCGCAAGCCCCAGTGCAGAGAAGGCGTAGTTGTTATACAGCCAATTTTCCAAGTTGCCGGAGCAGACCTTGCGTGTCGCAGACGAAGACATGAGTCGCGTCTTCATCCCATCATAGCTTCTTGATACATCCTCCGGTGCTCTGAGAGAAGATGTATGTGTGAGAACGGAACGGACTGTAATGTGGTCTCCTTCCTGTGCTTTGTGGATGGGAAAACCGAGGTAGGTGTCCAGCTCTGTATCGAGAGTCATCGTTCCTTCTTCTGCGGAAAGGCTCGCTGCCATACCAACAAGCACTTTTGAGATGGACGCAGCCCGAACTTTCGTATCTGCTGTCATGGCTGATACTCCGCGAACCGCCTCTCCATACGCAAAGGTATCTGATACATGGCCGTCCTTAATGTACGCAATCGACAGACCGACCGCACCGTACTTTTTTGCAATCGCATTGATTCTGTTTTGCAACGCTGCGTGCTGTTCTGTGGCCTGCACCACGGCTGACGCCGGGATTGTCCGGACAACAGGTCCGTTATTCTGGAGCCAGCAGCCGAGTGCGAGAATCATATCGACAGCTTCTTTATGATTCATCGTGCCTTTCGGCTCGAATCCTTTTTCTGAAGCGGTCAGGATGCCGTTCTCCATGCACCATTTCACAGCTCTTCTCGCGTAAAGCGGGACCTGCGCGGCGTCAGCGCACGCAAGCAGCGTGCGGGATGAAAGCGGAGCGGCGTCACAGCCCATCGCCTTTGCCAGACGGGCAGCCATCACAGCGGCCTCATTCCGTGTCAGCGGTGTGTCCGGCTCCAGTACGCCGGCCGCCGTGCCATTTATGATTCCGTTTGCCTTTGCCCAGCTCACCTGAAGCGCGTAGTATGCGTTCTCCGGAACATCGGGGAACGATGTGCTCTGAACCGTATCAAGCTCCGGGTTTGCGAGGTTCACCAGCATGGTCAGGAACTGCGCCCGTGTGGTCTCACCTTCTGTCTCAAGCATTTCTTCCGGGATACCGTCCGGCACGCCGGCTTCAAGACTCTGAGTCGGCTCAGTGTTATACGTTGCGTCTCGCACCTCCGTATCGGTCTCAAACTCTAATGCTGCGGAGCTTGGCGTCGCGAAAAGCAGCAGCAAAAAAGCCGCAGCAAATGCGGTAAATTTTCTTTTCACGTTCATAAAAAATATTGGCCGCTCCTCCCCCCACGCCTTTCGGCGCGTGGGGGAGAAACGGCATTCTCCTTTCCGATAAAATTATTGCCATCTCACGGCATGGTAGATTCCCGCTCCCTGTTCCGGGTCATTTTTGCTTGCTGGAAGGTCTTCATAGTGGACGCCCCGCATCTTCCGGGTAATCTTGATGGGATACGGAAGAGCTGCATTGTCCTCGTTGTAGCAGGCAATGTCGATGCCGACGCCGCGAAGCTCGGCACTATAGGGCCGGTATAAGCTGACGGGTTCCCTCAGATGCTTGTCGAGCGCGTCACGCAGCTGCTCAAACGGGATGGACAGGTCTGCAATGACCGGATACCATCTGAAATCCTTCAGACGGTACTGCTTTACGCTCCCGTTGTAGAAGCGGTGGATATGCGGAAGCAGGAAGTCCGGATTCTCCGCGATGAATGCGCGGTTCCACCGAACGACCAGTTCGTACACATCCTGCCCGTTGAACTCGCCGTAGCCTTCATAGCATGGCTCGTGGATAAAGGTCCTGTCCGGGCAGGCAATATAGCCTGCCCGGTCAGTACGCAGGTTCTGTGTGTTGTCAGTATCGGCAAAAAGCCAGGAAAAGCATCCCATGTCTCCGCCTCCCCTCTCACGCCGCGTTGGAACGAATGTCCGTGAGGATACGCTCCAGCGCCTTGTATACGCCGGACGGCGTAAGCGCGTGCTGTTCCTTCGACAGGTCATTCCCTCTCCCGTGGTTCCACAGGAGAAGCGTGAAGATTTCAGGGTGCTCCGCAAACACGCGGCCATATACGGCCTTCGTATCGGCGTTCAGGATGGACACGGTAGCATTCATCCCCCGGTTCTTGAGCGCACGGCAGATGCGCCGCGCCTCCAGACGGAGCGCCTGCTTGGATTCATCCAGCAGCTTCCCATCCTCGCTCATGTCGAAGTAAATGGTTAGGTTGCCATTGAACGCACCATGCACAGCGCCGCCATCCACGATATCGAACAGCTTCACGTTCTCAATGTCATATTCAAAACGCACCAATGTTCTCATTGTCATTTCTCTCCTTTCCCTTCTTCAAAAATGATTTTGGCTGCCTTGCGAAGCTCCGCGACCTTTTTTGCTTTATTTCCCGTGTCATCCAGGTCGAAAGTAAGGGCAGCATCCTTGAACCGCGTACAGCCATTCAGAGCGTCATCCCAGAGCGCACCGCGTTCCTCCTGTGCCTTGCTGAGCAGCGCCGCCTTATCCGAAGACGCGGCGAGCTGCTTCTTCAGCGCGGGGAAATCGCGTTCGTCCATTTCGCAGGCGTTCGTATACTCGAAACGCTCATAGAGCGAATCAAGGTACTGGGTGGCTTTTTTTGTTAAGCCAAAACCCCTTACATAGACGTCTTTCCCGGCAGAATCGCTCAGGAAGCAGAGGCTCGGATTGGACTGCGCGGAGAATTCGTAGACCGCCTCGCAGACAGCCTGCAAATTTTCCATGCTTTCTTTACGATTGGGGACATCTTTCCCTTCCAGATGTTTGGTCAGGAACTCCTCCAAGCCTTTGCGCTCCTCAGACGGGAATAACCATGTGGCTCGCCACGAATTCCGCAGTAAGACGGGGTAGACCGCGCCGCCGACGAGAATGGCGAATTCATCCGCCGCGTCATCTCCGAAGAACTCAAGAGCGCTTCTGAGCCACGGCAGCAAGGCAGAAGAAACTACATCTTCGGCGATATCCGCCGCTCGTGTTTCTTCCTGAATACCCTGTACGCAACGCGCCATAATCGTGAGGTCGTAGATACTCTGCGGCTTTCCGATGTGCCACGCATCGAAGATTGTCATGCTCATTTTACGCCTCCCTTTCCGCCTGCTGCATCAGCTGGACAAGGATATCGTAGGCGTCTGTACCCTTTACCTTGTTGAGCAGTGCCATTGTGTCCGCATAACGTTCTCTGATGACAGGCATACCGCAGAGCGCGGAACGAACCTGAAAATATCCCGGCGTCCGCTTGGCGGCAGCCAGCAGATGTGCTACGTTGCAGACACTCAACTCTTCTGCGCATCCGGCCCACTCGAAGGAGTCTCGGCCGATGGGTGCGCCGTTGCGGGGTGGAGTATTCCGCTCAATGGCGTCCAGGTACTCCTGCGTGTAACGCTCGGTGGAGGTGTCTTGAAGCGCCTCATAGGCCATCTTGAACGCGGCCAGCCACAGCCAAATGCGGTGTGCGATGGTTCGTCCCATATACGGGACGGTCTCCACGCCGTCCTCGTCCATCTCCAGCCATGCGGAGAAGGCAACGGGATTTGCCACGAAGCCCTTCTCAGAGTTGAAGCTGCCCAGCAGGTCCGTTTCTCTCTCGTCGAGGTCGTCCTGATACTCTGTTTCTCCGTTTGCGAGCATATCGGGATGATTGTCCCTATACTCTTCCAGCAACATGGTCTTGCGCTCACGAAGCTCACCCTTGGCCGTTTCGTAATCAAAGAAGTAGTCGTCCGTTGTGCAGACAAACTTCTCCATGAAATAGCCGGGTTTCTTCCAGTAGCCGGAAAGAGCCTTCAAAGTGGCAGTCTCCGTCAGGCAAATGACCGCAGAGCCAAGGTCTCCGGTGATATACACATGATAGCCGTCCATCACCGCACGAATCGCGTACGCCTGCGTCCCTGGCTGTCTCCAGTTCAGAACGCGCACGTTTTCGTCCAGAATGTCGAGGCGTGCCTTGTGGTTTGCGAATCGCTTTTCAGCTTTTACCATTTCCTGATTCATTTTTTACTTCTCCTTTCCGCGTTCAGCAGTAGCTGCGTGCAAAATCCCGGTAAGCGTTGATACTCATTTCACAGTCATCGACCAGTCGATTGATGACGGAGATTTCGTCCTCGGCAACACCGGAATCCTGAAGCTGCTTGAGCTTCTCGTTCACTTTCTCTACGGTCTCACAGGTAGTGAACCGGTGAGAATGGAAATCCAAAACATAAAACATAGAAATCTTCTCCTTTCGGTTTTCAAATGGTTGTGTTGTAATCCTTCGTCTTCACTTGGATGATAATTTGCGTACATTTGACAGTCACGAATGTCACTTTTGCTTCCAGGATACCCGGCATAGCGACTGCCGGAATCTGGTATAGGCTGCGAAAATGCCCAATCTCCTGCAAGCCGACGCGAACTACGACAGGGATTTCATCGCTGGCGGCACCGATTTGGCTGCAAAAGTCGAAAACAGTCAGTTTCTTCATAGGGTTATCCCCCACTCAGTTCCAGCAGAGATTCCTGATTTCGCGGTCAGACAGACCAATCGTTCCATCCAGCATCTCCGTCAAGAACTCATACTGCTCGTCGCCAGTCATGCGGTCGGCATACTCCAAAACATTGTGGATAATGCGACCCGCCGTGCCGTCGATGTCGAAGTTGTTCAGAAGCCACTCGTAAGTGCCTTCGAGGCCGCAGGCTTCAGTCTCCTCGTCATCTGTGTTGGCGTCGCCATTTTCAAGAGCGTCAGCAAGGTCGTTGAGCATCTCTTGGATGGCGTCAGCGTCTTCCACCAACGTCTCGATGTCTGGCACACCACTCACGCTGCCCTGCGCATCGACCAACATCTTGACGTGTTCCTCGGTATCGAAGCTGTCCGCGTAAGAACGGACTTCGGCTGCAAGACTCTCGGCGTCAGATGCGTCTTTCGTCAGAACCGTGAAGGAGAAATCTTCCCCCGCCGGACTGCACTGGTTAAATTCGATGCTATCGCTGTCCATATCGACTGCCCATCCGTAGCTTTCTGCAATTTGAATCATTTTTTCCATTTTTTAATTCTCCTTTTTTGAAATTTTTTTGATATATAAAAGCCAGCATCCGTATGGACGTTGACTGAACTTTCTTTGTATTTGTGATACTTCTTTTGTATGGTCTCAGCATACCGGCAGGCACGGAAAACTCCGCATTTTGCAAATTGGAACCTAAGAACCGAGGAACCTCAAATCTGGAGTGTGAGAAGGCAAAAAGAAAAAGCGCCGCCCACAAAGGGGCGGCGCTCAGGTTTAAGACTTGGGAATGGCCTCCAGAAAGGGTTCGACCTTCCGGAACACCTTCTCAGAGCAGAGAACATTATTTCCGTTGCCAAGGTGCAGTTCCACGCGGTCGCCGATTCTGTTCCAGACCTTCTCCCCGTGCAGTGTATAGACGGGTAGGCTGCCGTATCTGCCGGCTTCCACGGTATGCAGCAGAGACGTCAGGTTCTTGATTTTATACAAGGGCCGTCACCTCTGTCATTTCCCCGTCGCAGCGGAGAATCTTGAAGACTGCCATATCCACATTGGGATATGCCTCGGCAATCTTCTGGGCGACCTCGGCCTTGGAGGCTGCGTATACGTCCATGATGAGCATGGGACCACCGCAGTCCGCCCAGTTGCCCTCCTGGGATTCATCCATCGGGTCAGCATCCTCGGACAGCTGCTGGGGGAAGTAGCCCTGCGCGTCGCGCACATACGAGCTATTCAGGAACACAAGATAGCGGCATTCCGCAACCTTGTCCCTGACTCGCTCAAAGAAGGCGCTGGCATCGAAGAGCTTTACCGCTTCCTCAAAGTGACTCGCACACTCCTGCGCAGGGACAAACAGGGCAATTTCGTCACCCTCCGGGTCGGTATCCTCGCCGAACAGAACGGTCCCCCACGGCTTGCACTGTCTGGTCAGTTCCGTTGCAATGCTGCGGAGCGCTTTCCTCGCCTTCTGTTTGGCGTCCTTGACAGCAGGGACATCCATCCAGTTACTGTTGAACATCGTCGTGAGGAGCATCCCATCCTCGCCGCTGTAAGTGACCGTATAGAGATTTGCGTCGCAGCCGGGGCTGAACTGATAGTGTTCGTACAGTTCCTTCACCGCAGCGGGAAGCCGCTCAGAGTCACCTGTCGAAAACCCAGAACCGGGATAGTTTACCTCGCCCTCGGCGTTACACCAGTAATACATGGAATCGGTCTGATATGCTTTGTTCAAACTTTTAATCATTTTTCATTTCTCCTTTGTTCCGTATTTTTCTTATTCATTGCCCGCCCGGATAACCGCAGCGACGGCCTCTGGCGTCGCGCCGATGGCATCCGTATAGTTGATGAACTCGTCCTCGGCATAGTCGCGTCCGCCCACGATGTAGGCAGAAACTACCATAGTCCAGAGGTGTTTGAAATCCTCAACGGACATATCGGCTGGCCGCTTAGCCAGCAGCCTTGGATGGGTCTTGGCAACAATGTCCAGCAGGGCATCTTCGTCGATGGTCTTGCTGTACGCATAGGTCTCCTTGTCGTTCAGGAGTCGTTCGACCTGTGCGGCCAGGATTTCGACGCGCTCATAAGCGGTCAGCTCCCCGGCACCGTCGTCAGGACCGCAGCCGTTGTCCAGCTGGGCCTGGAATGCGGCCAAGTCCTCGTCCCAACAGGCGGTGTGTGCCAAGTAATAATAGGCGTTCTCGGCAGCCACATTGACGTCGAACCTGGAGTCATACTCCAGCTCGTCCAGTGCCCTGTCGATGACCTCCCGAACCCGTTTAAGGGTGAGAGAGGAGGATTCGTAGTCTTTCAGCAATTTCATGCTTCTGTCTCCTTTCGAGTCAAGAAAATCAGTTGTTGGGCTTCAGAATATCGGGTATCCAGTTTTCAGCAGATGGCCTGCGGAGACTCTCCGGCACGCAATCATAGAACGCTGAATTTTCCGCCACAGCCATGTCGATAATCCAGAAATCGTCACCATTCTGCATCACGTCGATGCTCCACTGGCCTTGCAGGTCAAGCGCCGGCAGGAATTCCCGAATGTGTTCCACCACGGAATCGACATTCTCATGGTCTGTCTCTTATACACATCTCCGAGCCCACGAGACTGCAGCTAATCTCG
>ENA-OZGB01000774-OZGB01000774.1-human-gut-metagenome-genome-assembly--contig:-NODE-774-length-17207-cov-7.988689_pt1 | contig 17207 bp, 9 predicted proteins | sample MGYA00245113_ERZ653651 | MGnify/ENA primary metagenome ERZ653651 (study PRJEB26926, sample SAMN06165095) | human gut metagenome | biome: ENVO:00009003; feature: ENVO:2100002; material: ENVO:00002003... | reverse complement strand
CGAGATTAGCTGCAGTCTCGTGGGCTCGGAGATGTGTATAAGAGACAGATGTGATAGCGTCCGATAACCGGGTTTTTAGAGTAACGCCACATAACGTCTGTACAACCTTCCGGGCGTTCTTCCCAAGGCATATTCATCATCTGTTTCATAATTCTTCTATGTTATTAGTTATATATTTCATTGATTCTTCTTTTCATCCGGATAGGTGAATGGCACAAAATAAGTGATCAGAAATGCCGGAATAGTAGCAAACATCGTAAAAATAAAAAATGCCTTATATCCCAACGCATCACTGACAAAACCACTGATAGATCCCGGAAGCATCACTCCCAGATTCATGATGCCCGAAGCAAAGGCATAATGGGCCATCTGATGTTTGCCGGGAGCCACTTGCTGCATCATAAACAGTGTCAGACCTACGAATCCGAAACCATATCCGAAGTATTCAAGCACAATGGCGCCCCCTATCAGCATACCATTCTCCGGCTGATAAATGGCCAACAATGTATAAGCCAGAAACGGGAGGTTGAAAACACAACACAACGAAAACAATGTCCGGCTCAATCCTCTGTGAGAGATGTAATAACCTGCCAACAGGGATCCCAAGACAAAAGCAGCCGCCCCGTAAGTTCCATAATACAGACCTATCTCCTGTTCTCCCAGTCCCAATCCTCCAACAGAACGTTCCGCCTTTAAAAACAACGGAACAATCTTCATGACAAAGCCCTCGGCCAGACGATAAAGAATGATAAATGCCACATAATACCAGATATGCTTCTTCTGAAAGAAAGCACGGATAACTTCCACCAACCGGTTCCAGGTTTCCCTGCCGGATGCTGCGCCTGTAGCTGCAGTTCCTCCCGAAGGCAACATACGCACATGATATACTCCCAAGAATACCATTACAGCAGCCAGAATCAACATGACTGTCATCCATGCTTGCACAGTCGCTTCATGGCGGACAGTTTCTTCCGTCCCCTGAACTCCTCCGAAGTATTTCAGCAACCAGCCTGCCAACCAAACCAGTCCGCCGGATGCAACAATTTTAGCGATATTATAGAAAGCACCTTGCCAACCGATATACTTGGCCTGATCCTGCTTATTCAGTTCCGACATATAAACACCATCTGTTGCAACATCGTGTGTCGCCCCGCTGAAAGCAATAACCGCCAACAAAGCAATACACACGGCAAAGAAAGCCGGAAGATGCAACGCCAATGCTACCAGGGCAAAACCTGCCCCGGTAATCAATTGTGTCAGCACCACAAAGAACTTTTTCGTCTTGAACATTTCCAAGAACGGACTCCAAAGGAATTTCAGTGTCCAAGGCAACATAATCAGTGATGTCCACAAAGCAATCTGTGCATCACCAATCCCCAATCCCTTGAACATCAGCACAGACACCATATTCAGTACAACAAAGGGAAGCCCCATGGCAAAGTAGACGGTGGGTACCCAGGAAATCGGATTACGACTATTTTGATTCATACCTATTGACTAAATCATTCTGCTTCACTTCAGAGGAACATTCCCCATCGTCAGTTCCAACGTACCACCATCTACTATATCCTGATGCGTAAAGAAAGGCTTATCCAACTTCTTTCCATTCAGTACCATACTCTGCACATACTTGTTCTCGCGACTGTTATTATGTGCTATGACAGTGAATGTCTTACCATCTTTCAACTGAATGGTAGATTTTTCGAATAATGGGCGACCGATAGAATAAATCGGTTTACCCGGACATACCTGATAGAAACCCATAGAATTGAGAATGAACCACGCGGACATCTGTCCGCAATCCTCATTGCCCGACAATCCGTCCGGATCATTAAAATAAAGGGTATGTAATATTTGATCCACCAGTTCTTGTGTCCGCCAAGGTTGATCCACATAGTTATACAGATGAGTAATATGATGACTTGGTTCATTGCCATGTGCATATTGTCCTATCAAACCGGAGATATCAGCAGAAACCATATCACCCTCCAAAGCTGAATCGGCAATAAACAAAGAATCCAGTTTACCGATAAAGGCATCACGTCCTCCCATCAGCTCCACTAATCCATCTATATCATGAGGCACAAACCAAGTCCATTGCCAGGCTGTACCTTCGCAATAGTCGTCACTACGGTGATTGGATGAACGGGGATTGAAAGGAGTACGCCAATTACCTTCACTGTCCAGTCCGCGCATAAAACGGGTAGAAGCATCAAAATAAACCTGGTATCCCTTAGCAAAGGCTGCATATTTCTCCTCATTCGGTTCATCTCCCATAGCATCTGCCAGCACAGAAATACACCAGTCGTCATAAGCATATTCCAACGCCTTTGCTACGGATTCATTATCTTTGTCACAAGGCACATAACCTATTTTATTCTTCCAGTATTTAGCTTGAGGCATCAAGTGGGGTAATACCAATGGCGGACATAAAATACCGGTCGTATCATATTCCGCAACACGGATACAGGCCTTATATGCATCTTCCACATCGAAATTACGATAACCTTTTGTATAAGCATCAGCTATAATAGATGCAGCATGATAACCGATCATTGTTCCCGTATAGTTTCCGGCCAGTTCCCACATAGGATATACACCACCTTCATGCTGCTTCCGGATTAATGAACGGATAAAGGCTTCATTTAAATCAGGATCGATAATTGTCATCAACGGATGATATGCCCTGAATGTGTCCCATAAAGAGAATACGGTATAGACAGGCTCTTCCACACTGCCCTGATGAGGTTTCAAATCCATACCCAGATAGCGTCCATCGGCATCTGTAAACAGATTAGGTTGCACACCGGTATGATAGAGTGCAGTATAAAACATCACTCGCTGATCCTTATCAGACGTTTCAATATCTATCTTGGCAAGATAATTATTCCATGATTCACGGGCAGCACTACGCACACCGTTAAAGTCCCATTCAGGTATTTCAGCTTCCACATTCTTTCGTGCCCCATCCATATCTACAGCAGAAACACCGACTTTTACAAGAACTTCCTCATTATTCTCTGTCTGGAACTGTAATAAAGCCTTAGCTGTCGGAAAAAGTGGACCACCTTCATCCAATGCCATAGAATCGGTTACCAATGTATAGGTAAAAGGTTTGGAAAACTTCGCATAGAAATTGATATACTGGTCAAATGCCCAATATACTGTTTTCTTGCGTCCTCGTATCTCTGTATCACTGATTACCTCCAACTCCATCTCTTCATTCTTCTGACGCTGCAGACTGTAATCCAAGTCCAGTATAAATCCGGCATCTTCCGCCTTTGGGAAAGTATAGCGGTGAATAGCTGCACGTTTGGTAGCCGTCAATTCGGCTTTTACCTGATAACGATCCAAAAAGACTGAATAGTAGCCCGGTTGTGCCACTTCATTGTCATGAGAGAAAGCAGAAGCATAAGCCATCTGTTGACTCTCTTCTCCCATTGCATGATAATCCTGTTTGCCTACGGTAGGCATCAGCAATACATCACCATAGTCTCCACAACCTGTGCCGTTAAGATGGGTATGCGAAAATCCATTCATAGTAGAATCTGCATAATAATATCCGGAACAGGCATCCCACTGATAAATGCGTGTGTCGGGACTGGGTTGTATCATTCCGTTCGGAACTACAGCCCCAGGGTAAGTATGTCCATGCCCTCCCGTACCGATAAACGGATTAACGTATGATGAATAATCCTGCGCTCCCGGGGTACAACTGTACATTCCGAATAACAGCACTCCACTCATCAACATAAAATTCAGTTTCATGTTTTTCTTCATATTCTTAATAGTATTACATATTCATAATCAAAGTGGCATAAAGGTAATGGCTTGTCCTCCACCTCTTGCCATATCCACGGACAGAATGTCTTCAGCAGTCACCTGCTTCTCTATAATCTCATAAGCCGTAGGATTCGTTATCCAGTCAGCCTCTTTACCATCAGCATAAATGACAGCCCTGTAAGTCTTGCCTTTTTCCAGAAAATCCAATTTGACTGTAACCTCACGTGCGTCTTCATTAGTAGCTGCACCCAGGAAATATTTGTCTCCTGCGCAGCGCATTATGACTACATATTCTCCCGGCTCACCTGCCAGCGCTTCCGACCAGTCACAATCAGCATCAAAATCGCGAAAGAATTGAAAAGCAGGATGTCCTTCGTAATTTTCAATCATGTCGGCAGCCATTTGCAAAGGAGAATAAAGTATCACCCAGTTAGCGATCTGTTTCGCCAGCGTAGAATTGATCCGGCAATCCTTACTATCCTTCATATTCCACTTCTTGCGATAAGGAGACTTTTTGGCACGCTCATACAGTATGTCGAAGATTCCCGGAGTATAGTCCATTGGCCCTGACAACAGACGGGTAAATGGCAAAAGTACATGATGTTCGGGGGGATTTCCCTCGCTCCAGGCATTCCATTCCATGCCACGGGCACCCTCACGAGTCATCATATTGGGGTATGTACGGCGGATACCAGTGTCTTTGATCGGTTCGTGTACATCAAGAGTGGTATGATATTTTGCAGCAGTCTTTACCACTTTACGGTAATGGCGTACATTGTATTGTCCATGATGATTGTGCCCATTGGGAAGTCCGCCGGCATAACCGGTCTTCACACTATGAATACCCAAGTCAGCATACCATTTATAAGACTTATCCAGTTGTTTCTCATAATTGACTATGTTGCCACCCGTTTCATGATGTCCAATAATCTCAATTCCTTTTTCCTTAGCATAACGGACTATTTCCTTTATATCAAAGTCAGCATACGGACGCGTATAATCAAAGTCCTGAGAGCCTCCCCAATTTTCCCAACCGGCGTTCCAGCCTTCAAACATCACTCCTTCAATGTTGTTAGCTGCTGCAAAGTCAATATATCGTTTAGCATTCTCCGTTGTGGCACCGTGGCGGTCATTTATCACCCAGCTTTCTACCCCCAGATGCATTCCCCACCAGATACCTACATACTTCATTGGACGTATCCAATCCGTAGTTTCCAGTACACAAGGCTCATTCAGATTCAGTATAAGCCCGGAGTTAATTAGACCGACAGCTTTCGGAGCAATCTGTATGGTACGCCAAGGCGACTTGAAAACACTACCGTTTACCCGCACTTTAATGCCATCAGGCCAAGGAGCCAGTTCCGACTTGAAATTGCAACCACCTGTATTTTTCAATGTCATCTCGGGGAAGTCCGTCAATGCAGCTTCGTGAATGCTGGCATATACATTGCCTGCCTTAAATGTCATGGGAGTATTGGCATTGTCTGTCCGGCTGACAGGCTGTGTACGATATAGCAATTCATAAGTATCATAATTGGCAGGTATGGACCATGAAGTACCATCCTGTGCTATATTGAACGCAGTCAGCTCATCCGTGATAAGAAGACTGTCTGCTCCGGCCACTTCATATTCGTAGCGGAATCCTACCCCGTCATCGAATACACGAAACCGTAAAATCAGTTTGGTAGCAGCTGCATCAGACAAGTGAACAGCCATTTCATTGTAATGGTTGCGAATGGTTTTATTTTCTCCCCAAGGTTGCGTCCAGGTTTCATCCTGAGTAGCGAAATCAATATCTACAATACGGAATTCTTTATGAAGATTAATCCCGTTCTCTGCTTCGAACCCCAAACAGGAAGAAGCTACAAAAGGAATACTGTCAACTTCAATTTGGTAGGTCATCCGGTTACTGTCATTCAGAGCAAACTGTAACCTGATACGACCATCAGGTGAAAAGACCTCTTTTTGCTTAGAAGAGCAACTACTTGCCAGACAAATAATCACAATAAAATAAATAAAATGTATTCTCATATTCGATTCATTATTTTGTTATCGGAAATATGTTTCACCAGAATTCATGTGTCCAAAGTTATCGGTCAGCAAGATAGTTAAGAGAATGTCTCAAAGATACATAAAATAGCATGATTAATTGAGACATTCTCTTTTAAAAAGCCAAAAGCTTACTTTTTAGTCAGGTTATAATTAGCGCCAAGATGATAATAAGCATCATAATATGCTTCCGGCAATTCTGCCGTACCATTTACTATACGGCACAGAGATATGCCATAACGTTGGCCTCTACCCATCAGAGTCAGATTTCCAAGCGGATCAAATGCTCCCTTCGTAGCAGTCGTATTTGTATCGTATTTCCAAGTATTCTGGTTACCATTCTTATAAGTTCCCCATCTCATTTCCCATGTTTCGGGATCCTCTGCATCACCTTCATGAATAACCTGAGGCATGGAAATAGTAAAGTTACCATTATTGGAATCAAATTCAGCTGCCAAAGGATATTTATTGGTTATTTCAGGATATTCTCCCCAACCATAGATATAGTAAGTCTTACCATCCTCTTTAGCCTCAATACGAATATCAAATGTCTGATCTCCATTATAATCCCACCAACCATTACCACCTTCGGGAGGCGTAAAAAAGAATAAAGAACTGGTAGAAGCTACTTGCCATTCACCCAGATAAGCCTCATAGTTAGACTTAACCCCTGTTGAAGCCGTGAAGTCCGTCCTTCCATAATACTTACCACTCCATTCTACCTCATCATTGAACAGAATCTTACTTACAGCCGTGAAATAATAATCATAAGAATACAATTGTGGTTTCGGGTTATAGAATACCTGCAAACCATATCCGGCATCTTTCAGGTCCTGAATCGTTTCTTCTTTAAAACTTGTCCAGCCACCTTTATATTCTTCATTAATCTTCAATGAATAAGGGCCATACTTTGATTTGGGAAGTCCGGTGAAATTAGATTCACGTCCTTTAACGTATCTCTGATAAGTTCCATAACACATATAATCTACCAATTCGCCAATAGACTTACCATCGACAGTTCCGCTTGGAGAATCCTCAAAATTACTTTTATATTCATAAATACCCAGCAATTTATCAGGCATCACCTTGCGACATTCGCTGATCAAGCGACAGTAATTCTCACGGGAACGTTGCTCGAAGCCCGGACTCGGATTCTCTTTGTAAACTGTATACTCGTCATCAAAATCAATGCCGTCCAAACCATAAATATCGACAAATGCTTTCAATTCTTTGGCAAAATCAGCCGCAGCAGCCTGCGATAAGTTACCCATACCGGCTTCATCATGATTACCCAAGATACTCATATTGACTTTGATACCTTTAGCCTGCAAAGGACGGATAAATTTATCTGCATTTTTCAACAGGAAAGATACCTGATCGTTACAATGAATATGCACACGGCCGCTTTCACTATCCACATTGATATTGGCAGCAAAGATACTAACTACATCAAAGAACGGTTTTCCACTTTCCTTCATTACATATTCACCACAATTCAGGATATTTTCATCATTCACTTCCACAAAACAGAGAGTACGTACATCTCCCTTTTTAGAATCAGGCACAGCTGCCAATGGCTTCACCAAATAAATATAAGTCTGATTATTAGCTGAAACAGCCACTCCATCATTTGCAGTAGCTGAAACCGCTACTGCATAGGTTGAACCGATTGAACCTCCGGCATTAATAGTTAATTCTACTGCACCGGACTTTTTCTCTCCGGTTTTAACAGTCACCGTACCACCATTTGCCAAGCTCAATTTATCAGCAGGATACATAGCATAAGATGTACCATGAGCAGCATTATAAACTCCAAGCGCTGTTGCATCTACTTTGAAAGTAACCGTTATGTCTTTTTCAGCAGCTTTACTCAATTCAAAATAAAGATGTCCCGTACCGGCTTTATCCCCAAAGAGAGAAATTGAAGTAAGTTCGCGTGCTCCGGCAGCTGATCTGACATAACCGTATACGCCATCCACTGTATCCAGCTTTTCTGTATTAACGGCATTGATCGTAATGTCATCTTCACAACTTGTGAAAACAGTTCCTGCACAGGCAAAGGTAACTGCCAACAAGCCTAATTTTATGTGATTCATATATTTCATAATATACATCTGTTTAAAATATAACTTAATTTATTTCGCAGGCAATTCTACCGCAGTCCAAGTAAGCGATTCCACCGCTGTAGCATGATTCTCATTCCCGCTATAATCGGCTATTGAAGTACCTACACCTTCATCAAATTTCCAATAGGCAACCAGTCCTTCCGCACCCGGTTCTACCTGATAAAAATGATTCTTTGCATTAATTTCCTCCTGAGTTAAAACCTTATTCCAAATACGGCATTCGGACATTTCACCATCAAACCAACGATCACGGTTATAAGAGTGACCAATCCAGAAGCCATTACCCTCATCAGTTTTTGTCTTTCCCAAATCCAATGCTCCCCAATTCGCTGTCGCTTCCAATTTATTCACGCCATTGAAATAGGCTATCACTTTTTGAGCTTCAGCATCATAAGTCACTGCAATATGTGTCCATTCACCGGTAGCCACAGTCAGATCTTCTGAATTTATCTTCTTATCTCCAGGACCTACAATCTGCAAACAATTCTTTGCCGGCGCAGTATCTCCGAAACGGAGCAGGAAATATCCTTCAATACCCAGAACTGTACTGATAGCTTTATCGAGCTTGCTGGGATTTACTAATACTTCCACAGTCAGCTTCCGTAAACCATTTGCCTTTTCAGGTGTACTCCAATTTACGTATACAAGATTCTTAGTAAGATCAGCTACTACATTGATAAGGGCAGCACCTTTAAATACGTAATACATGGTACGGGCACTTTGCAGAATACCTACGTTAGCCTGATCAATGGTTACAGGTAATACATAAACCTTTTCAGCATCCAGCTCTGTCAGATTACCAAATTTCAATGTGACTTTTTCTGAAAGAACAGATCCGGCAGGAATCACAGTCTGTGGAGTTTCTAATGTATAATGCTTACTCGGCAAAGCCTCAGCATTATCATAAAATGCAGCATTATAAGTATCAACCAACGCAGGTTCAGCTTTCAAGGAAATAGTTACATCTGCATTTTCCGGCTTAGCCATAGCAACCCTGAATTCACCTTCCGCAGAAGGAATCGTATTCTTCAGTAAAACATTACTAGTCTTCACCGAAGCATCTATATACACTTGGTTATCAAACGTTTCAGTATCATCACTACAAGCAGTTAAAGCTACAGACAGCAATGTGATCGATAATAAATATAAGTTTTTTAATTTCATAGCTTGATTTATTTTTTAGGAGCAGGGTTCATAATATTAATAGCCTCTTTCACATACTGGTATGTGTTAGTAGCATTGTAATAGTCATTCTGAACATTATAAATAGCCAATCCGGCACGGGTATAGCCATCAGATGGTTCCGTAGTCCAATAAGCTGCCTCCGTAAGCGCCCGGTCGGTACCGTAGAACCCGGTTTGCTTATCAGATGCATCCAGTGAAGCTGTGGAAACAGCAACTACGAAACGATCAGTCGGAACACCTGCAGCAGCCATGGCCAAACGGGCAAATACCGACAACTGTGCATCATCCGTTACATTATCCGTAGCCAGGATGATGTGCTTACAATTAGTCAAAATGGTCTGCTCAATCAAATTTTCCGGATATCCCTGAAATGTCAGCAACTTATCTGCATTAGCAGTTTTCCAGGTTAAAACAGCACTGAAAAAAATATCCTGATATTTCTTTGCCTCTGCTTTTTGTTCGGCAGACATATAAATAGGATTATTTCCCTTATATTCAGTAATCATACCATCGAAACTCCCTGCATAACCAATCTGTTTGTCCATTTCTGACTTCAGATAAGTATCGAAAGATCCGGTTGCCGTACCTTCCTTTACTTTTTCAGTATATTCTTTTTGAATCTTATCAAAACTGATAGTATATACCACCTTGGTACCCTTAGCATGTACAGTTTGCATATCAACTAATTCAAACGCAGCCAGTTCTGCTGGGTACATCATGGAAATTACGTCCAAACTGTCAGGAGCATCAGAGATATGCTGTCCACGACTGAACGGTGTTTTCTCGCTATTGTCGAACCAGGCATATACAACCTTATGGTCCGAATTCTTATAGGCTACCAAATTTTGCAGATATTTGGCATACGCAGCCGGATCTTGTTCCTCTATTCCGGGAGTATTGATATTCACATTCTCTACTTCCGTCCAGTCGTCACATGCGCTGAAACAGGTTATGGCAGCGAAGCAGGAAGCTACGATGAATATATTTTTCATTTTATTTTTCATAATTCTTTTCTTTATTAGATGTTAGGGTTGCAGTCCCACCATACTTTGGAAGACATTCTATCGTTCGCAGGTTTCAAATCTTGCAGAGCATTCTGCACATTCGTACCATTGTCCTTGTACTCATCCTGCGGATAAGGCAAGCGGCGTGGAAAAGTACCTTCGGGAACTTCCGCCTTGTTTTTATTAACGGCAGCAGTCATCAGACGCGGGTAACCCGTACGACGGAATTCAGCCCATGCTTCGTTACCCAACGGGAATATGGCGATCCATTTCTGGGTAATTATACGTTCCAGATTTGTTTCAAAGACGGCGCTATTATCATACTTAATCGTAATAGTCGGCTGAGAACCGTTATAACTATAAGTACCCAGAGGATCTTTATACAGATCGGGCAAACTACTACCATCTTCCAGATAAGCATCCGCACCGGAAGCCCCCCATTGACTGAATGATAACTCTACGCCTTTCTTATAAAAACTTTCTGCAGTTCCACCCATGTTCCAACCACGCAATGCACCTTCGGCACGCAGGAAGGCAACTTCAGCAGCAGTCATCCAAACAAGTTTCGTATTGGCTTCAACATTCATGTTAGAATACTTATGAGCTGTTTCACTCGGAAGCGGTTCAGTTCCCAAACGAATACCATGATACCCGTTCTTCACTCCATCGGCTGTTGTAAAGGTAGATTCAACAAAATATTTTTCACGACGAGGATCTTTGTAACCATTCATATAGGCAGTAATATCTGCCGCAATACGAGAGTCACCGCCATTATATTCATACATAATAACTCTGAATGGATTAGTAGTAGCCTGAATGGTCGCATTATCATCATTTGATGTAAACACACCTCCTCTTTCTGAGTCAACAGCTTCCACCGCTTTAGCTTGTGCCGTAGTAGAATCTACATACACCATACGCATAGCCATACGCAATTTCAAAGAATTCGCCAGTTTTATCCAGTTTTCCACTTTACCACTATAAACCTTATCAGCTTTGGATGAAAAAGTCTCCGTACGATGTGGTAATAATGCAGTCACTGCCTCATCCAGTTCATTCAACATAGTCTCATAAACTTTCTTCTGAGTATCCAGCGGAGCAGTCAGGTCACCATTGGCCCCCAACTGGGAATAAGGAATAGGACCGTATCCATCTGTAACACGCAAGATAGCTGCTACCTTTACAACTTTTCCTACTGACAAATAAACAGGGTCTTCAGTTGCAGCTTCCAACTGTGCATAGTTAGCATACACATTAGGAATAACATCTTTATATAATTTACCTACCCAGTCCTGAGATTGGTTGTAGTTGGAGAAACGGTTCGTGAAACCGGAATTGGATTCCGCCAAATAGCCACCGTAAGGTCCACCCAAAAGGGCCTCCAGAAACTGATTAAGAAGTACATCCGTAGGGATGACATATCCCTGCATACCTGTCAATGCCGAACGAGTCAAGTAGGCATCACGGTCCATCTGGTCTTTGGTTGCTTCATACGGATTGGTATTATAATCCATATAATCACCTGTGCAAGATGCCAACATGCCAGCTAACATTCCACCGCATAAAGCGAATTTTATAATTGATTTTCTCATTGTTTTTTCTTTCTTTAATCTGTTAGAACTTAAATCTTACATTGAATCCTAAGCTACGCGCACTCGGCGTCATAAAGTTGTCAATACCCTGATAGTAGTTACCGGTAGAAGCTACTGCTTCCGGATCGAACGGAGCTTTACAATAAAGCATCAGCAAGTTACGGCCTACCAGAGATACGGTCACGTCAGCCACATTCCAAAGTTTATCTCTCGGTATAGTATAACCGACACTGGCTTCCTGGAGACGCAGATTGGTAGCACTGTAAGTGTAATATTGTGGAATACCAGACTGAGAACCGATAGTAGTATACCATTTCTGTGCATTTACCAAGTCCGTTCCATTCACATAAACACCACCTTGATTGCGTGCTATTTCTGTTGACTCAGAAACACCATACATATCCATAGCAGCCTGAGTAGCAGAGTAAACGATACCACCGATACGTGCAGAGAGCATGAAACCAAAATTCAGGTTCTTCCAGCTGAAATCATTTCTCCACGACATATTGCATTTTGCAAATACGCTACCCAATTTAATATCTTCTGCATTATAATTAGCAGTCACACTACCATTCTGATCTACCAGAATATTGCCGTTACTATCACGTTGCAGGTCGGCAGTAGAATAGAGATCACCCAAAGAGCCACCTTTCTTCAGAATGAAACGAGCCTGTCCCATACCACCTACATCCAAGCGTTCTTTAGTGATGACAGTTCCGGTTTCAGGATGCACATAGTTTTCCAGCAGTTCAAGAATCTCATTCTTATTGGTACTGAATACGTAATTACTGGACCATTTAAATTTACCCCATTCATTAGAATAGCCCAATCCTAATTCAATACCCTTATTTCGTACGCTACCCGTCTGCACATACAATGTTGAGTAACCGGAAGATACGGAAATCTTAGGGTCAAACGTCTGATTATAAGTTTTAGTAGTATACAAAGCCAAATCCAGATTAAAATGATTCAGGAAACGGGCAGTAAGACCTACTTCCCATGAATCCGTTCTTTCCGGTTTCAGATTATACATCGGATAGTTACGTTTGGATTGCCAAACCTTATTGGAGTTATCCCATGAATAAGTAGGGTTGGCCAGGAAACGCGGGAAAGGAAGACCCACAGATGCAAATGAGCCACGTACTTTCAGAAAAGAAATTTGTTGTGGCAATTTCAGTAACTCGGACAAAATAACAGAACCACCGACTGAAGGATAAAGGAATGCACTCTGAGTAGAATTAGGACCTGCCAATTGTGAAGGCCAGTCAGAACGTCCGGTCAAAGTCAAGTAATAAGTACTCTTATATCCTAATTCAAGACTGGCAAAAACAGACTGAGTCTGATCATGAAAACCTGACTGCGTACGTTTTGTCTTACTGTCATCCAACTGGAATACATTGAAAACGTTAGGAATACCGTCTTCACTGATAGGACCACGATTTTGCAGTACATCTTGTTGCATATCCGATAAAGAAGCACCAATATTAGCCTGGAAAGTAAGATTTTCATCAAAGTTTTTATTGATGTTCAACATGATATCAGCATAAGTTTGCTTGTCATTCGTATTAGAAATACCATACAAACCGTTGTTAGAGCCTTCGGCCAATGTAGTATTACTTGTAGCATAAAGCTTTTCCGTATAAGTACTTGCAGAGTTATCCACACGCACACGGCCTGATACACTCAACCAATCTAAAATCTTATAGCTCAAGCTACCACTCAACATATAACGATCCTTATTATTCTCACGCAGGTTACGATAAGCAATCCAGTACGGATTTTGTCCTGTAAAAGTATCGATGCCCTGTGGCCAATATTGTGTATAGATGTTACGGGAAGTATCCCAGCGTTCGTACATCTTAATCTCATTCCAGTCGTCACCACGAGGGAACAAATAAGCTGTAACCAACGGATTAGAGTAAGTACCCTGATTCACCATATTTTGGTCTTTCTGTTTGATATAAGAAGCACTTACATCCAGTGTCATCTTATCATTCAGGAAAGAAGTAGTGTTGCGGAAAGTAAAGTTATAACGGTCATAATCGTTATTCGGAACCATACCGACAGAATTCACAGCACTCGCAGAGAAGTAAGTCTGATTCTTTTCCGTACCTGTAGATAAAGAAACGGTTTCGGTAGCTACCACACCTGTTCTCAGAAAGTCATTGATCGGATCATATCCCATGTAATTGGAAGGGTTCAATTTATTACCCCAGCTTTTTTCTACAGAACCTGCACTGGACAGAAGATCGCCTGTGCCATAAGAATTCTGAAAATTAGGAGTAACAAACGGACGGAGAAATTCAGTATTCTGTGATACAGTCAAACTCAAACGTCCTTCCTTGCCTTTCTTAGTCGTAATAACAATAGCACCATTGGCAGCGTGACTACCATACAAAGCGGCAGCGGCAGCACCCGTCAGTACAGACATAGATTCGATGTCTTCCGGATTTATATCTGCAATCGCTTCTGAAGAACCTTTAGAGTCAAATTCCTGACCACCTTCACCTGAAAGATTGAACATAGGTACACCATCGATCACATAAAGAGCGTTGCTGGACTGATCAATCCCTTTCGTACCACGCATCACTACTTTACTGGCACCACCTACACCGGAGGAGCTGGCATTAATGGTAACACCCGCCACTTTACCAGACAAAGAGTTTACAAGGTTAGCATCTTTCACTCTGGTCAGTTCATCACTCTTGATTTCCTGAACATTGTAGCTTAGTGCTTTAGTTGCACGTTTAATACCCAAGGCTGTTACAACAACCTCTTCTACCAGTTGAGAATCGCTCTCCATCATCAGGTTGATAACACTCTGTTCCTTTGCTGCAATCTCCTGTGTTTTATAACCGACATAAGAGAATTGAATTACAGGATTTGCTTCTGTTGTGGTCAGCGTAAAATTACCGTCAAAATCGGTGATACAACCCACACTGGTACCTTTCACCAATACGTTGACACCGATCAGAGGTCCCATATCGTCCGATACCTGACCGGTTATCGTACGTTCTTTCCCTTGTTGGGTACTTTCTTGTCCTGATTGAGACTTCTCTGAAAGATAAACAATGTTATCTTCTACTTTAAAAGAAATATTTTTCCCTTTAAGAATAGCAGTCAAGGCATCTTCGATAGATGCATTCTTCACATCGACTTTTTCCACTGTCGTGGCAGCAAGTTTGTCGTCATAAAAAAATTGATACTTGGATTGAGTTTTGATTTGTTCGATGACTGTACCTAATGTCGTGCGAGACATGTTCAAATTCAGTTGGGCAAAAGTCCACTGGACTGATACAGTCATGAAGAACAAGACTAATAAAGCCCGTAGAAATTTCGAACTTTGAAAAGCATGATTGTTGTCCATAAACAAAGTTTAAAGGTTACACATTGGTTAATTTTAATCTGTCAGGAGACCCTTTCTCCCGACTTTCATATATAAAACAACAGTCGGTAAAATTACACTTACTACAAAATGATATTTTTTTTCATTAAAACAAAAAAGGGAATAGTTTTAATTCCTATTCCCTTCTTTCTTACATTATTAACTTCAGCACTTACTTCTTTTTTATTTCATTAGAGAAAGAATATGGATAATCTTCCGGATGTATTCCTCTCTGCAAGTTGGGCTTATTACCCATATCAAATTTCAGGACACCACCCTTCAACAGGTCTTCATGTTTCACATAATTCTTCGTATATTCATTTCCATCCAGACGAAGCGATTCAATATACATATTTTCAGAACTATTGTTTGCTGCATCAATGACCAATGAACGACCATTCTCCAGATGAAGTGTAGCTTTCTTGAACAAAGGAGCACCGAGAACATATTCATCGGTTCCCGGACAAACCGGATAGAAACCTAATGCTGAGAACACATACCAGGCAGAAGTCTGTCCGTTGTCTTCATCTCCACAATACCCATCAGGACCGGGGGTATACATACGGTTCATCACCTGACGCAACCAATATTGGGCTTTCCAAGGCTGCCCGGCATAATTGTACATGTAAATCATGTGCTGTATAGGCTGGTTACCATGCGCATAGTTACCCATGTTCATCACTGTCATTTCACGTATTTCATGAATCACCTGTCCATAATAGCTGTCATCGAAGATGGGAGGAACAATAAACACAGAATCCAGCATTTCGACAAAAACTTTTTCACCACCCATCAAATCGATCAAACCTTGCGGATCGTGGAAAACGGACCAGGAGTAATGCCAACTGTTTCCTTCTGTAAAGGCATCTCCCCATTTCAAAGGTGAGAAAGGTGTCTGGAACTGCCCATCTTTATTACGTCCACGCATCAACAGGCTTTCCTTATCGAACACGTTCTTATAGTTCATAGCACGATTGGCAAAAAGTTTCTGCTCTTTCTTCGGACGATCCAGCGCTTTTGCCATCTGATAGATACACCAGTCATCATAAGCATATTCCAGAGTACGGGCAGCATTCTCATTGATCTTTACGTCATAAGGAACATAACCTAATTCATTATAATATTCATAACCGAGACGTCCGGTAGAAGAAACTTCAGGATGTACATTCTTTGTGCCATGGATAAGTCCTTCATACAAGGTAGCCACATCATCCACTTTAACCCCCTTCAGATAGGCATCAGCCAGTACAGAGGCAGAGTTGTTGCCAATCATACAACCACGATGTCCCGGGCTAGCCCATTCAGGGAAGAAACCGCTTTCCTTATATGTATTGACGAGACCTTCCTGGATTTGTTTGTTTACCGAAGGATACATCAGGTTGAGGAAAGGGAACAGGCAACGGAAAGTATCCCAGAAGCCGGTATCCGTATACATATATCCAGGTAATACCTGACCATTGTAAGGACTATAATGAACAGGATTGCCAGTTTCATCAAATTCATAAAAAGCACGGGGGAAAAGTACCGAACGATACAGACAAGAATAAAAAGTACGATACTGATCAAGATTGCCACCATCCATTTCTATTTTACCCAATACCTCATTCCAGGCATCTTGCCCTTTCTGAACCAAAGTATCAAAACTATCGTTTCCAAGCTCTTTCAAGTTTCTGTCTGCCTGCTCAAAACCGATAAAGGAAGAGGCTACACGAGCATGCACAATTTCTCCTTTACGGGTTTTAAAACCAATAATTGCACCTGCATGTCCGGCCTTCTGCTCTTTTTGATTCTCTGTCAAAACGCCATCGGCAACAGAAGCTTGATAAGTGAAAGGCTTGTCGAACTCAATGACAAAGTAGTTCTTGAAGTTATTGGGCACTCCACCACTGTTACGGGTTGTATATCCGATAATCTTATTTTGTTCAGGAATAATTTTAATATAAGATCCTTTGTCGAAAGCATCCACTACAATATATGAATGTTCATTCTCCGGAAAAGTAAAACGGAATAAAACAGCACGTTCAGTAGGAGTACTGTCTCTTATACACATCTCCGAGCCCACGAGACTGCAGCTAATCTCGTA
>ENA-OZGB01000749-OZGB01000749.1-human-gut-metagenome-genome-assembly--contig:-NODE-749-length-17730-cov-20.601754_pt1 | contig 17730 bp, 19 predicted proteins | sample MGYA00245113_ERZ653651 | MGnify/ENA primary metagenome ERZ653651 (study PRJEB26926, sample SAMN06165095) | human gut metagenome | biome: ENVO:00009003; feature: ENVO:2100002; material: ENVO:00002003... | reverse complement strand
TTATTAACCTTTCATTGTTGTTTTTGATAAGGTTAATATAACATATAAAAATTACTTGTCAATAGGAAAAATAAAAAAAGTGTATACGACTTTCACAAGCAGTAATACACTTAAAATGAAAAAATTAGTTGCAAAAATTATTTTTTTCGCTTACGATATTCATTTATTTTAAATTTTAACCACATATAACCTGTCATAATTAGCAGTAATATGGGTAAAATAAACCACCAAATAGATATTTCTGGATATTCATACATCATACAATCTTTTGAATGACCTTCTTCCAGAACACTATTACAAAACGGACACTTTTCTTCTGGGTACTTATGAACTTTTGAATCCATTAGAAGCACGCAATCTTTTGATTCAAAAGATTTACCGTTATTAACGTGGTACATCTGAAAAATTAAACTATCTTTATTTTCCATAAAACATAGTAATTAAGTTTGACATAATAATTATTTTTAATTCTTTTTTATTTACCAATATCTATCAAAATAATATTCTTTACAGCCAATTAATTTTTTAGAATTAACTTCCATCAATCCTTTTTTAAAATTTCTTCTGGCTTTTCTTTTGGTAATATATTTTATATATTTTCTTGAGCCATTGGAAATATCATAATATTTAGAATCTTTACTTAATGTTGCCATTATAATTCCTTAAGTCTATTTAAAATTACTTTTAAATTATCCTTTTCTGAATCATCTAATGGACGAGTTATGTAGTCATTAAAATCTATTTCAATCCATTCACCAGTATCAGTTTGAGTATAAACTACATCTAAAAAAACATCAATATACATAATTTTACGACTATGATATGTTGGAAAAATAAAATTTTCATAAATATATGCTCTTTGACCATTATTATCCCAAACTTTTTTCCAACCATCAGGACATTTAATATCTGTTATATTAATGAGATAATTTTGATTTTTTTGTATTTTATATTCTCTCGTAATATAATAAAGTAATTTTCTTGCTTTATCAATTGTTTCTCGACTAACAAGAGAATCAAATTCATATAAATTATTTAACTGTTCTGATTTCATAACAATATTTCCAATCTTTTATTTAATTATTTATTGAATATTTTTTTCTTTCCATTGATGTTTTCTTTTAGAATTTCTTTTCCAAGATTTTTTTTCGTGCCAAGCCATTGCTTTGTCATCATTATAAGGGTTAAGTTTTAAAATGTATTCATTTGAATATCCTTTAACTCCAAATTCTTTACAAATACAATTTAACTGTTGAATTTTTTTAAAATTACTTTTTTTACGAATATAAGGAAAATTCCATTCTACTTTTTCATCTAATTTAGAAATGTACTCTGTAATTGATTCCCAAGGATACCTATGACAATGATGGTATCTTTTAGCTGTTTTTCTATAAAGCCATTTAATTTTATCTTTATTCATTTGACATCTCCTGTAAGTATTAACTTACTTGATGTCATTCTCCTCTTTAGTCATAATTTTTCTCCAACTTTTATTTAAATAGCCAACAAATAGCATATAACCATTCTTTAATTTCAAACCATAAATCTTTAAACATTTTTCACCACCACAAATGATTAATTTTTTTACCAAACCAATTATTAAAATTTTCTAAACAAGCTGTATATGCCCATAAATTATGATAAGATTTGTCATTTTTAATTTTATTTTCATTAATATCAAATTCTTTAATAAATTCACTTGTTAAATATTTGTTAATTGGAAAATTTTTATTATCATCCATATATTTAATAAGCATTTCTAACTCATAAATTTTTTCTTTTAACTCATTATCCCATTGTTCAAATGTTTCATAACCACAAGGATAACCACAATTTAATTCTTGAAATCTTTTAAATCTTGGTAAAAACCATTGATAAAAAGTTGTATCTAATGACCAAGTATCAGAATCATCCCATCCTCTTATTATTCTTTGGAAAAATCTTCTAATTTTTCCTCTCCACATAGATAAATTAAATAAATTATGTAAAAATCTATATAAAAAACGAGGTAATATTTCATAAAGAATATCATCAAACTTTTCTTTAATTTTATCCCATTTAGATTCATCATCACAATAAATGACTTCTTCTTGTTTAACTTTTTGTATGTCTGACATTTATATTACTCTCAAAATAGATTATTTAATTTTTGGTAGCTCGTGAGGGACTCGAACCCCCAAACATCTGTACCTAAGACAGACGGCTATGCCAATTCGCCTAACGAGCCATCTGGGGTGAACGGTGGGATTTGAACCCACGATGTTTCTAATGTATTAGAGCCACAATCTAACGCCTTCGACCAACTTGGCTACGTCCACCATTGTTAAAATATTTATAGAAATCTTCCTATATCTCGTGGCATTTTAATTTCAATATGTTCATTATCTATAATTTCCATATATCTTTCAAAGATTTTATCATAATCAAAATTATGAGGACATTCCATTAATATACCAATTGTATTACTTGAAATATTAAAAATATTACCTTTTAATTGGCAACCTTTTAATTCAGAAATTTCTATAAGTGTTGCAAAATCATCAGTTGAATATTGATAACTTGATGCAATAACATATTTTGCATTAGCTTCACTTATAGAAATACATAAAACAAGTGTAATTAATGTAATCCAAAAAATCAATATTTTTTTAACAAACATAACTAACAACCTTTACAAAATCTTTCCAATTAGGATTTTCAAAACCCATATATTCAAGTTCATCTTCATCAAATTTTGTATATGCTTCTTCCATTTCAGTTGCATTAAAAAATAAAGTATGATGAGTTTTAACAACTTCAATAAATTTTTCATTAGCGTTTTTATTACACCAATTAAATTTATCCCATTTTTTATTTTTAAAATCATAAATCCAAGTCCAATGAGAAAAACCATAGACCATTATTAGATAATTTGACATTTTAGAAATTCCTTTCTATTACTTCAACAAATTTACGAACATAATGCCATTCTTTAACCTTTGACCATTCAATTTTATTTTGATTAGTCGTTAATACCCATTGTTCTTCATTCTTAAATTTATGTTTAAGACTTGAATTATGGATATGTTGATGATTACCAACAAATATTTGTTTATCAATTGTTTTAATCACAATTGGGTCTTTTCCATAAGGCATATCTTGTTGTGTGTACCATTTCATAATTTTTCTCCATTAACCAATTGAATCATTAAAAATAATGAAAAAAATTACACAGGCAAAGAAAAGATAAATCATTGTTATATTCCTTTAATTGTTTAAGATAAGGTCAATATAACACAAAAAAATTAACTGTCAAGAAAAAAATCGGATTTTTATTTCCGATTTTTTTCTTTTGTTATCTGATAATATTGAAGCATTTGTTTATAATTATTCATCTTTTTATTCAATGGCATCATTTTTGTTGTATCCGAAAGAAATAATGCTGGCAAAGCATCTAAATCAGTTTGCTGTTCTTTTGAATATGATTTATAAAAATCATCTGTATGAAATTTTGATAACATTTTTTTTGTTGTATCTAAATCTTCATATTTAAAAGTATAATAATTATTTTTCAATACTGTTTTATTTTTTATCAATGTATTTTTAGATATTAAATTAATAATATCATCCTTTTCTCCATTCATTTGACCAACAATAAAATCAAATGGTTCATCATTAATCATTGACATTACACCATACAAATAATTATTTTCACTTATTTCTTTTGTACTAACATAAAATTGCATTTTCATAAAAATTATTCCTTATTTTTATTTAATTCATTATAGTATTTTTTAATATAATAACTGAATGCTGTTGCTTTATCATTAGCTTTTAATATTGATGTTGCGGCTAAAGTTCTCACAGGAACAGGAAATTGAAACCCATTCATTGTTGAATACCATAAAGCACCATCACGATAAAAATCAAATTTAACTCTCATATTATCATTTAAAATACTTTTCAAATTTAACATTTTCATATCCTTTTTTACAAAAATAATTTAACAAGAAAGAAATCAATCCTTCTTGTTAAATTAATTAACACTAAACTCCAACTTATATTTTAATACTTATAATTAAATTTTTTGATTGGAATTTATTAAGTTAAAAATAAATCTACCCATTTATTAATTGAACCTAGGAATATTAATAAACTTACCTGGTCAATTCCAGAAAGATAATTGTGCTGTATTTAAACTCATCAATATCTAGGCGGTTAATCTTCGTGGACTAACGAGAAGCATTTATTGATGTGAGTAGCAGAGGGGGGCAAGTCTAACCTTAACCAATATACCCATACTACTCATTAAATAAGAAGCCTATCGGGTTTGTTTATTATATTTATTTAATTATTTTTCAATTTCAGTAATATAATTAAATACTTTATCTGAAAAACCATTAATATGTTTGTAACCATTATTGTAACCAACACCTTTATTATATGGTGCAACATTAATAATGTATGCATTTTTAATAACTGCGTTGTGTGGCATACCCATTGTTTGCTCATCAGTAATAACAATTAATCTATCGTAATGAGCTTTTTCAACTGTACTAATAGCATCCCACATATAAGTTCCACTATGGTATTGTGATTTATCAATAGCTTCTGCTAAAGCAAATCCTCTACGATTTGGAATGAATTTGACTTCATTAGAGAATGAGTAAATATCAACATTTTCACACATTTCACGACCAATCATCGCTAATGCATTTGCATAATTTAATCTTTCTCCATCCATAGAACCTGACACATCTACTAAAATTGCAGTCTTACCATTCAAAGAAGGTTTTTCAAAGCAATTTAAGAATTTCTTTTCAATTTCATTTTCCAATGATGGATTTGTATTTGCCGCTCTAATATAATCAATTGGCAATAATCTACCATTTTTAATATTATTAATGCGGTCAACCAATGTGTTTTTAGAAACACCTACATCCAACATACCACGAATATTTTTCAAAAGAGCCATATCAGGTAATTTATTATTTTCAATTAAATCCAACCAAGCTTCTTTTTTCTTTTCTTTATCAGAACCAGCGGCAGAAAGAAGAACTTCCCAAGTTTTTGGAGTTTCTAAAGTTCCTTTAACCAACTTATCAATAGCTTCAGTTACTTGTGGATGACAAATGTTTACAATATCAACCAATTTGTAATTAGCATCACGATTCCATTTAGCCAATTGATATTCATCAAATTTAGTAATAGCAATAGCCATAGCTTTTTTCATAGCATTTGGAATAGGTGCATTTGCTTGGTCTTTACGATAAAGAGAAAGTAATTCTCCCATATCATCTGGTCTTGTAAGAATAGATGCAATAACATTCTTATCAATAGTTTTACCTGCTTTATAAATTGCAACAATCATCCACAATGGACAATGACGTAATCTCATATCAAATTTTACAGTTTTCAAAATATCAATTACATCATCATAATGACCTTTATCAATACAATTTTTAACTAAAGAGGTAATTCTGTCAGCAATTGATACACCATCTTCATAGAAGTTATCTTCCCAAAGCAAACAAGACATTGTTGCTCTTTTCAATTCTTCTAAATCACTAATATGAGATGCTTTACCACCTTCATTAGTGTAAATTGCTGGTTTCTTTTCAGCTTTATTTGTTTTCATTTTTCAACACTCCATAAGTTAATTTTACATTATTTTTATAACATTTTTAGTTTTATTAGTCAAATACTTTTTTATCTTTTTTGACCTAAATTTTCTTTAATCATTTTAGTTTTAAGTATTTGTTCTGCACGATATTTTTCTTTATTTTCTAATATTCTTTCTTTAATACTTTTTTGTGAAAAATATTCATTGAGCATCTGTGTATCGTGATTATTATCAATATCAGCTAAAGTCCATTCTTCATTATAATCCATAATTTATTAATCCTTATAATTAATTTATTCTGTATATTTAAACATTGTCGTGGCAAATGTCATTTGTTTAGGTGTTTCTCTAAATAATCCTAATTTATATATTTCTTGACCAACAGCATATAAAACACCGTTTTTAATTCCTACAAAATCTTTATTTAATGGATGTTTATCATTACTAATTTTCATAATAATTTCATCATCATTAGCAAAAAATTTCTCATCAGGTTGCAATATAATTTTTGCACATTCATAACCTAATGAACAAGGAGAATAGACAAACAATGTCATAAGTTGATGTTCATCTTCATTTGTAATATAACTCATTCTAACCTCTTTTTACGTTTTTTTTAATATACTTCATTTATAAATGATTTGTCAATAATTTATATAAAAAAATACCCAAGAACATATGTTCTTGGGTGCAAAATTGAACTGGCGAAGAATAGTAAATTAGGTATTAATTACAACAGGAGTTGAACCTGTAACGTTTGATGTGTTAAATCAATGCTCTAACCATTAAGCTATGTAAACCTAATTAATCACTATCACCAAATATTTGTTAGCAAAGAACATAATAAAGGATTATTTTTTATCGTTGCTCTACCAATGAGCTACAAATAATATATTTCAATTACTTGATTGGATTCGAACCAATTACCAACGGGTTACAAACCTATGTAAATCCTTTTCTCACTATTGCTAAAATAGTTTAAATGGTAAAGAATAATTTTAAAGAATTTCTTGTTTTGGCAGACAATAATCAGTTATCTATGTAATTCTTTAAGTCACTATTACCATACAAAATTAAAAAAATGCTCACATAATTTTTTATTGTACAATTATTATAATTTAATGCAAAGTTTAAACTTTGACCCATATTCGCTGTACACACAAAGTGTCTTTAGCGGGGGAGCTTATTAAAAATTGAATTGGTGCCACGAGAGGAAGTCGAATCCCCAACCTACCGATTACAAATCGGTTGCTCTGCCAGTTGAGCTATCGTGGCATAATTTATGGCGGAAGGTGAGGGACTCGAACCCCCAAAGCAGTTATGCCCAGCCGATTTCAAGTCGGTGTCTTCATCCAGCCAGTTACCTTCCATATTATTATTTATATAACATTTATAATAAAATGTCAAATAATTAAATTTGTGAAAGAACATTTTATTAAGTTAAAATTACAGTAGGAATCGAACCTACAATACTTTGATTTCAAGTCAAATGCTTTAACCACTTTAGCTATGTAAACCTAATATCTCACTATTCACAAAAAAGTATTAATTCGAAGAACAATCTATAAGATTTTGTAAATGTCAGATTAAAAGTCTGGTCTATGTAAATCTTATACTCACTATCGAAAATTTTTAAATAAACAGAAGAAAATTCATTAGATTGTAAACGCCACCCTTTTGGCATTTTTCCTTTTTATATGAAAAAATATAGAATCGAACTATGTAAATCTAATAATCACTATCTGTTTGTTTAAAAAGGCAGAGTTTTTAAACAGAACGACTGCCACAAACTGTTAAAATTAAATTATTGGTTGGACTCCTGACTACCAACAAGCCCCTCATACGACACATTATTCAGTCACACCCACAAAGGTTAATTACTCCTTTGCTTAATGGATGGGGAGAATGACTACTCCCAACCAGATACAGCCATCAGACCTATTCATCTGTACGATTTGTCTGGTTCTTACGTCACTCACGGTTAGCCAACCGTGGCTATTTCAACCTTATGATTCGTATTACTCACAACTACCTTCAAACCTTTTCAGATTATTCAGCATACTCTTATGGGCAGGCTACCCATTATTTGAGTTACAACAATTTAATTTATTATGCCGTCCATACGTCTATGGAATTTGAGATTTTTTTATTTTATCTTAGTCGCTTATCTCTCCGACTAAATCATTCACGACATAATTTATCTTCATATATTAAAAGAAAGATTTTACTTTCATTGCCTTAAAAAGGCATCCTATTGGTTTTGCCAACCAATTATTAAATGATTTTAATATATTACTTAAAATTAAAATATAATTAAATATATCATAATAATTAACATATGTCAATATATTTTTTTACTGATTTATCATCAAACCTAAATCATCTTTAGGAAAAAACTCTTTAACCTTGTTAGATAAGGCGAATCTTCTTAACGACTTGTTATTTCTACTCATATATTTCTAACAGAGGGGCGTTTTTTATTTTCCCTTTTGTTATAACAATTAACATAATATTTTTTATATGTCAATAATTTTTTAAAATGCATACTTCCACATATCATCAGTATCAATAATCTTTTTAGTTAAAGTAACCTGATATTCTTCATTCTGATACACATAAGTATTTTTGTTAGATGATACCATTGTAAGCAATGATACTGGAAAATAATCAGTAACTGTTTTAACATTATTATCTTCATCATCATCAGTTTCACAGCTAAGCTCACAAATTTTAATATCCTCGTCTTCAACAACATATTTATTATCATCTGCATTTGATGTTTTAGCTCTATAAATCCATACTGATTCTTCTTCTGAAGATAATGGATTTACCCATAAAGATTTTTCAAATTTTACAATTTGTTGATTCTTTAATGGCTTAATTGATACAGTATATTTTGCATATAAAGATTCTGGAGTTACATTAAGCATTTTAACAGCATCTAAAGGAGTTTCATTATAACGATTAACTTCTTCAACAATTGCTTGTAAAATATCAAAGGTAAAATCTTTAATCATTTTACGAATACTAAAAATTTGAGAAATATATGATTTATTATTTAATTTTTCTTCACAATATTCTTCAATTGCTTTTTCAGTAATTCCTTTAAATTCCAATTTATAAAAAATTCTACCAGGTCTATTCTTCATCAAATCTGAAATATTACTATCATCATTACAAGTAAAGATGAATAGCTTTTTAGTTTGAAATAAACCATCAAGCAATGAAAGTAAACCATTCTGTGGGTTTTGCAAATCATCTTTTTTATTTGATTGATAAATTTTTTCAAATTCATCAAAAATAATGACACAAGGTTCACTAATTGTTTGAATTAATAAAGATAACTTTGTTGGACTAAATATATCATTAATAATTATTGTTGGATAATTATCTTTTAAAAGTTTATAGGAAATATACTTAGCTAAAAATGTTTTTCCTGAACCTTTTGCACCATTTAAAAGAACTCCAGTATTATTAGGTCTGTCTTTAAATGTTTTAATAATTCGTTCAGATTGGAATTCACATTCTCCATATATTTTTTCAGGTTTTACAAAATCTGCTGTTCTTTCTAAAAACAATTCACCTGTTAATTTATTTTCTTTAACCAAATATGTTCCTAATGGAATTTCTGGTTTAATATTGATTTCATCTTCGCCAAAAATTCTGACGATATTATTATTTATAATGTAATTTGTCATTAAATTAATATCCCACAAGTTAATAATGAATGGTAGCAATGTCAAGAATCGAACTTGAAATTACTGAATATGAGTCAGTCGTGATAACCTTTTCACTACATTGCCATTATAAACAGGAAGTTACTTATAACGCCATTTACTTCCTAAAGGTTTGCGGATAGCACGACTATTTAGTTTAACGAGGTATTTGAGCTATCTTCGTACCTACCAGTAAAAAATTAAATTATATAAATAATTTAAAATTTTATTTTTCTACCTTTTTTCCAACCTTGTTCTAGCCAAGATTGTAATTCTTCTTTTTTAATAGATTTATTTTCTTTTAATTCTTCATTATAAATCCAACATTTTCCATAATTGGAATTTCCTTCACCAGCTTGTTTAATAGCATTTGCTTTACCTATTTTAGCTTTTGATTCAATAGTATGTTTTTTCCCTTTAAATGGATTATTATGTAATTGGTAATATAATTTTAATCCATTAGAAATTTTTAAGGAAAATTCTTTTGCATATTTTTCATCATTTTTAAGTTTTTCAGCAGATATTTTATACTGATTCGATTTATTATTTAACTTTTGTAAATTTATATATTTAAATCCATTCCAATCAGTATATTTATGTACATAATCCCATCCACCTTGACCACCTAATTTAATATTATATGTATCTAAACGAGCAACAAATTCTTCATCAACAATTTCTGCTTCTTTTTCATTCATTTCTTCTAATGAATTACATTCATATAATATTTCTTTTGTAAATTTATCTATACCATATTTTTCAATAGCTCTTTTTATTATTTTTCCAGAACCCATATAATCATCATCTTTATTTTCCGTTTGATGTTTTCCAATATAGATTTTATTATTTACATTATTAGTTATTTTATAAATTAGGTAATACATTATTGAACCTTAAATATCTATTTTTCAATAATTAAGCAAATTGGTTTCATTCAAATCGAATTACTTATATCTAACACCACGTAAAGGTTTTGCTTTTGTTAGATGTTGCGGAAGGGGGATTCGAACCGCCCGACCTCCTGGTTATGAGCCAGTTAAGCTACCTCTGCTCTATTCCGCATTAAAATAATCACTTAACGAATGATTTATGAAGATTATCCAATCTATCGGATATTTTCTACATAGTCAAAATATCAAATTATTCCTCTAACATTATTAACCATATATGATATACACGAACTTGTTAGCAAACGATTTTATATCAATGGTTGTTGCAACACATTTTTCTCTTGAAAACCGTAAAAGTCAACATACCCTTTGGAATATAATATTAAATGGGAAGCAACCCCACAATAGATTAAATTCACTGGTTCACCATCTATTATAAATGTGTGTTATCTCCACATCATTTCTGATATATCAGAATAAATGTCTATTGTATGTACCAAAATTTTATAAATTGGTACTCCGACACGGACTCGAACCGTGCATTGAGAGATATAAGCTCCCTGGTTTAACCACATAGCCTATCGGAGCATTTATTTTTAATCACTTCTTTTTCTTTTTCTGATTTACCATTTCAACTGGTCTTTCAGTTTTAACTTTTGTATTACATTTTGGAGCTTTACCAACATTCTTAGAAATTCCATTAATTTTATATGGTCTTAGCTTCCATACTTGATTCATATGTTTATTAAATTCTTGTTCTTTCTTTTTAAGTTCTTTTTCTTCCTGTGTAAGAACTTTCTTTTCCATTGGCATTTATTTTATACTCCCACAAAAAATTAATTTTAATTTGGTAGGCTCGGTGAGATTCGAACTCACAAACCTCTCGCTTATCAGGCGAACGTGCCAACCATTAACACCACGAGCCTATTAAAAACTATATTCACGTAATAGTTATTGAATCACCACGAATCATTTATAACAATGATTAAATAAGGTTTCAACACGGTTTTCCTTCCTTCAATATTTTTTATCACGATATAATATCAAATTCACCGATAATTTCACTTTAATTATGAACGCTATTTTCTAACTCTAAAATAGTAAAAGAATGTCTTTTTTGATTTATAGGAATCACATTTTAACCTAAATTTTTTAACCATCTTGTCGTAATGGTATGGGTAATCAGCCACGCAATACAGTTTTTAAATTTATGAAATGTCCGTATTGTGACATTATAGTTCTGGATAACTACAAACCAAATATCGTCTCGTGATATTCTAACGCCATTATGATTGTGATTTAAGGATTAATGGTAACTCCTTATGAACTTAATATAATATATTTAATTTATATTGTCAAGAACTTTTTTTGAAAAATTATTTTTCAAAATGGCGGAATGTAGAGGATTTGAACCTCTGCGAACATTACTGCTCCTAACTGTTTAGCAAACAGTCCCCTTCACCAGACTTGGGTAACATTCCATTAACATTGTTAAGATTAACGTACTTAACATTGTTTCAGTATTCACGAATAAAACTTTAATGTTTATATTAAATGCTTTAAGACAAACTTAATATAACTCAAGGATGTTTTATTATACCCTGTTGATTTCAGGTTTTTGGGAATTCCAAAACTTTGACATATCTAACAAATAACCAACAAACCAATACTTTTTCACGATAGTATTCCTCAACGTGTTACTTCATAACAATAGCTGTATCATTTACCTGAATGGGGAATAACAGTCATAACCCCAGTTAAAAAATGGCTGGAAAGACTGGATTCGAACCAGTATGAACGGAGTCAAAGTCCGCTATCCTACCCTTAGATGACTTTCCAATATAACTTTATTATATAATTTATTTTATTTATTGTCAAGATATTTTTTGGTACTCGGTGACAGGTTCGAACTGCCGACCCCCGCTGTGTAAAAGCGGTGTTCTTCCAACTGAACTAACCGAGCATTTGTGATGAAAATTGGAGTTGAACCAATGACTTCTTACTTCCTCTAACGGTAATACCTTTGTTTAGCTTTCACTTTCAAACTAAAAGTCTAGGTCTATTACTTTCAGACGTGTACACCGCCACACCGTTTCATCATTTTTTATAAATGGCACACCCAACAGGACTCGAACCTGTAATAAAAGTTTAGAAGACTTTGGGTTTGTCCAATTAGCCTATGGGTGCAATTAAATTTACATATTGGTGGGTGCAGAGGGACTCGAACCCTCATCATACTGATTAAGAGTCAGTTTCTCTACCAATTAAGTTACACACCCAAATTAATTATATACATAGAAAAAGGAATTGAATTTTAACCTTCAAAATTCAAACAACCTAAAACCAATATCACTCGGAGCTTTTATCAATTTTCACCATATCTACACATATATTATTAAAGGCTTTCCACCTTTATCGCTGGTTTGGTCATTCTATGTTCGATGACTGAACTTTTTACCAACAGGAAAGTATAAATACAGGAGTTCCCGCTGAACCTTACGGAATTTGGTACCACAGACTATTGATATATGTCTTGACCATTTAGGCATTTGCTTTCTTGATTTTTTACCGAAAACATTAGGCATATATCTCATTTTTATTTAATTTCACATTTAATACAATATGAACTAAATTCATCAAGTATATCTCTATTAATATATAAATATTTTCCATTAGATAATTTTGTTTTTGATGTATGTGCTTTAACAATGAAATATGTATATCTTTTTCGATTTTTCTTTAGCTTATTAACTTTTTTAACATTTTTATAAAGCTGTTTAACAATTTCTTTAGCTTCATTTAATGAATAAGTTGTTGCAAAAGTATTTAAAAAGCATTCATTCATATAATAAAAAGAATAATTAATTGTATTATCTTTCATCTTGTATGCACCAACTACAATATATTTCTTTTTATATTTCATTATTAAAAATCCTTCTAATAAATTTGGTGGGGAATACCAAGGTTTTACCTTGATTATATAATTATATCGTGGTTATATATCAAATCAAACAATTGTTTGAAATACCATTGACAATTATTTTTCACTATCATTAAAGTTGTGTATTTCTACATTAATGATTCATTAGATTCTCCATATATTAATAAATTACTACCAATAAATTTTACTACACACAAAAATTACATTGTTTCATTTATTAAGTGTCCTAATCTTAAGCTGTTGATTTATCACTATTTGATAGATAAAAATATAATATCGAATGATAATATTCCCATAAAATAAAAAATGGCGGTGTATAAGGGAATCGAACCCTTGATTTCCGATAGACAGTCGGGAGTTTTACCATTAAACTAATACACCAAAAATGTTGGGGGACCTTCCTTTATTTAAACATCGGACCACCCCCTCGCCCGTAAGTCCTTTACAAAGTAAAGGCAAGGACAGATTGAATATTAAAACGCTATTTTTAACTTAATACATTATCGGTACATATTAAGTTTGGCGTACCACAAGTTACCATTTTTCCATATGATTTATCCGATATATCATATCATAAATTCGCACTTGATTTCCGATAGCAACCAAAATTGGTGACCCCAACGGGATTTGAACCCGTAATCTTCACCTTGAAAGGGTGGTATCCTAACCATTTAGACGATGGGGTCATTTAAATGTTTATAATATTAAATTTATAAATTACTGAATTAATCTTGCGGTTACTAAACCATATAATTGAGTAATGGTTGATGCAATATTATCTAATTCAGAATTTATACCTCTTAATAAATTTAATTTTTCAACATTTACTAAAAATGTATTCATCATTCTTGCTAATTCTTGATACATCATTAATAAATTTTCAGAAGAAGCAGTAAAAGACTGTCCTTCATATTGAGCAGATAATGCAATTAAATTATCTAAATCATCAATATCTTTTCTTCCAAGACCCATATAATATTGTTCAACAATTGTATCAATTTGGTCATCATCAATATCATCATAAATTCTATCAAATAATAAATGGTCAGACATAAATGTTGTGCCAACAGTTTTCCAATGATATTTTTTAGCAGTATTTTTTATAGCTTTAAATAATGCTAATATGTCAATTAATTTCATTTTAATACCTCATAAATTATATAAGATATTTATTTAATATAAAAAGGCTTACGTACCTTTTTGAGAATGACCAATTCTACGCTATTGTTAACCAAGTACAATAGATAAACTGGATTTCCATTGGGTTAAAGGTCGAAATCTTAAACCTTATCAATAATGGTTTTTATCATATATTGGGTTATCTAGCTACCAATATCTTATCTAATACCCATTTTGAATATTATAAAAAATGCAATCCGTTTTTCGTTTTGTTTATCATATGAAAGGTGAAACGGATAAACGACCACCTAACCCATCTTGATTTATGCAGTTATGTATGCAAACGTTGATAAAGGGTGTCATTCACGTGTACAGATAATTCTTAAACTATCAATCACTAATTCTTTGATTAGAGTCAGAAAATTTTGTTAAATACTTGTCATAATTAGGCATTAATTTCATTACCTAAATATCAAGAAAGAAATTTGTTATTTTTCTTATACATTATTGATTATAAAAGAATCGAACCTTTATTTTTCCCAAGGGAATGTCCTACCATTAGACGAATAATCAATGTATTTAACTACAATAATATAAAATGGTAGGTGCATCGGGAATCGAACCCGAATCTACAGCTTAAAAGGCTGTTAGTCTAACCGTTGACTTATACACCCATAAAAATCTTCTTATAGAAGTGCTGGGGTTCTACCATTAAACTAATGTATATAATTCAATAACACGTTCTTATTAAATTTGACATATCATTACTATTTAAATCTAATACTATAATAGTAATTTTTAGGATAAGATATACATATTGGATTCGAACCAATATTGCCAGCATTTTTATAAAAAGAGAGAGATAATATATTACCTCTCCCGATACTAAGAATATTTTTACTCTTGTTGTATGAAAAACAATGAAAGGAGAACAACAATTTCAAAATTTTAATTTAACGCAGTTTTTTAAAACGGTTTATTTTTTTAGGACTTCTAAGAGATTAACAATTAAATTGCCCTACCGAGGTTATTTCCTACATCTACCTTAAGCGTTAGTAGTTCGGCATATAATCTGCATATTATTACCTTTAGTTGATTCTATCTTGCTCACTTATTTAATCAACTTATTTAATTTACTATACTTCAATTAAATCATTTTAATATTAATCTTTAGTTTCAGAATTGTCTTATGTCAAAAACTGCAATTCTTACTTACATCCTGAACCACGAGAAGGTAATTAATTAAATCAGGACACGCATCAATAGATGGAAGTTAAGTTGCTCCTGCCCCAAAAGCTTAACTTCCAACTACCAAAACTTTTAAAATTAAGAAGGAACATAACAATTGATTATCATTTTACGTTGCTCTACCAATGAGCTACCCACCGTTAAATGGTCGATGGGGAAAGAATCGAACTTTCTACACACGGATTTCCAGTCTATGTAAATCAATTTCTCACCATTCTTAAAAATTTTGAAAAAACAATAATGGAGATTCGGGTGGGAGTCAAACCCACTAAACACCGTTTTGCAGACGGGTACATTAATCGTTCTGTCACCGAACCATAAAAGTATGGTAGTTTATTTGTTAATTTAGTAACTACCACTCAAAAACTAAAACTTTGAATGTTCCTTTTCATAACATTGACATTTTCTATCCAACGACCATTTATTTCTATGGCAAGAACCCTGTTGAAGTACAGATGGGTTAAACTATCTGTATTACTCACTAGCTTTCATACAAATTTTTTATTAAATATTGGCTCTGACGATAGGACTTGAACCTATGACCCTTCGCTTAACAGGCGAACGCTCTAACCAACTGAGCTACGTCAGAATAAAAATTACGTATCTTTATTATGTATTTCTCTATGGCAATTTGCACACACCATAATACATTTATCAAGTTCTTCTTGAATTTTTATCCAACTGCGAGTATAACCTTTTTCTCCAATTCCAAAATCTTTTTCTTTTGGATTTAAATGATGAAATTCTAATGCATCTATACATTTATTATATCCACAGATTTCGCATTTTCCACCTTTATATTCGACAGCTTTTTCTTTAATTTTTTTCCTTCTTAATTTAACAGCTTCAACCATACATTTTTTACATCTCCATCTATTACCAGATTTATGATATGAAAATTCTGTTAAACCGTGCTTTTTACAATTTCTTAATTCTATCATTTTCTAAACTTAAATAAATTGGTGAGCGATTTACAATTACTCCTTTAGAGCGAGTGACGCTCGGCTTCTCTTTTCAATATATATTAAAAACATCTTCACCTAATGTTGTGGATTAGTCAAATCAGGAGTTGTCTACCTAACTGGTGAGATTTATTAATAACGCTTAAAATCTCAAACGGCGATACCCTTATCTAACGAAGCGGCTGACTCCGAATGCTTGTGACTAACGGTATGCATTTACCCATTTTTTATGATAGTTTTCACCTATCACAAATCTTTTTAAAAATTGGTGGACACAGGTGGGAATCGAACCCACGACATCCTGCTTGCAAAGCAGGCGTTCTCCCTAACTGAACTACTGGCCCAAGAAACTCGGCGTTCCAAAAAGGTTATTATCCTTTATTTTACTAGCTAGTTAGAAACTATTGGAACATTTAATTTATTAAAAATGGTCGGGTAGGCAGGATTCGAACCTGCGAGTTCTCTTGCTCCCAAAGCAAGCGGGGTAACCAAACTCCCCAACTACCCGAATAAAATTGGTGGCACCCCTCGGAGTCGAACCGAGTTATTCTGTTCTTCAGACAGACGCATCAACCGTGGTTGCTAGAGTGCCATTAAAATAATGGTGCAGAGTGATGGAGTCGCACCACCCGAGCCAAAAGGCAACAGATTTACAGTCTGTCCCGCTACTCCTACGGTATAACTCTGCATTAAAAAAATCTTTGATAATCTTATCGTAATTATCGTGAAGAACTGTTGCTAAAATCGCCGAAGGTTCTAACGTATTCGGTAGAGACCCGAATATCTTGTTGCTCAAATAAATTTATATAAATGGTTAATAAACTAAAAAGTGTCCATACCTAATCTTTTCGCATATGGTCTATGGAATTTAAACTCCGTTCATTTCATATTACTTTCACTTACATCTATGTCGTTTATCGCATACTTATAATATTACTTTTATGAGTTCCACATTATTAACCACTTATATAAATTGAGGGGTTTTTGCTATCTCCCTCTAACCGTTCTCTATATCTGCTGTTACACCATATAGTCGTCAGGTTATCCCTTGGTGATTTAGATTATTTGAAGTTTATCAAGGAGCAAGGTCTCCATTTTTTCTTTTATAACAAGAACTTTCGTTCTTTATGTGTTCTTTATAAACTATTTAATTTTGTTTGTCAAGAACTTTTTTAATTTATTTTTGAAAGATTTTTCAACTTATGTTTTCAATTTCTTTCAATGTTTGTTCCTGTCTCTTATACACATCTGA
>ENA-OZGB01000733-OZGB01000733.1-human-gut-metagenome-genome-assembly--contig:-NODE-733-length-17918-cov-12.475172_pt1 | contig 17918 bp, 15 predicted proteins | sample MGYA00245113_ERZ653651 | MGnify/ENA primary metagenome ERZ653651 (study PRJEB26926, sample SAMN06165095) | human gut metagenome | biome: ENVO:00009003; feature: ENVO:2100002; material: ENVO:00002003... | reverse complement strand
GATGTGTATAAGAGACAGATCTTATATATTCATTGGGCTATTATCTCTGCAATATAAACAATTAAGCTTCCATGGAGGTCACGGTTAGTGGCTTTCATGGGAGTTTTTATTTTGGAATTAGTGAATATGTTGGTGGTAAAGAAATATATTGAAGGTAATTAAACACGTGCGTCTGCTTGATATTTGATAGTCGCAGTGGTAAAATCAAGACTAAAATTACCGGTAGTAAAGGGTTTGAAAGAAAAGAGGACATAAAATAAATGAAATTGCCACAAATAATAAACAGCCTTCTTGAGACTGATATGTATAAATTCAGTATGGGACAGACGATTTTCCATCGGTTCACAAGCTATAAAACGACATGGACCTTTAAGTGCCGAAATAAAGACGTGCATTTTACAGATGAGATGGTAGAGGAGATAAAGGAACAGGTGCAGGCCTTCTGTCAGCTTCGTTTTACGGAGGAGGAGCTTGAATATCTTGATAACATCACTTGGATAAAAGGCACATATGTTGATTTTTTAAGACTCTGGCAGCCAAGATATGAGGAGTTTACCATCACAACAGATGCACCGTGTGGGCTGGCAATCGATGCAGCCGGCACGTGGCTTAATACTTCGATGTATGAGATTCCGGTGCTTGCTATTGTAAATGAAGTGTACTTCCGTATGGCATATGATTATGATGTGCTGCTTAAACAGTTTAAGCGCAAACTTGATGAGAAGGTGCGCCTGCTCGAGGAGGATACCTACAGGCTTAGTGATTTCAGTGAATTTGGACTAAGACGCCGTCTGTCTGCCGAGGCACAGGAGATGGCTGTAAAGGCACTCGCAGAGGTTGAGCTGCCTGCAGATTCACACTTTATTGGTACATCAAACGTATATCTTGCAAAGAAATTCAATTTAAAGCCGGTTGGAACAATGGCTCATGAGTGGATTATGTGTACAGGACAGGGCAATCACAAGCATAATCCGGCATATTCAAACTGGTACGCACTCGATGCATGGGTTAAGGAGTATGGTATATTAAACGGTATTGCGCTTACTGACACCATAACAACAGACTGCTTCCTGCGTGATTTTCAGCTCACCTATGCGACACTTTTTTCGGGAGTGCGTCATGATAGCGGAGATCCGTACGAGTGGGGAGACAAGATGATAGCCCACTATAACAGTCTGGGAATCAATCCAAGGACAAAGACACTTTTGTTCAGCGACAGCCTGGATTTCGAACGTGCGACTGCATTGTATGATTATTTCAAGGATAAGGCAAAGGTTGCATTCGGTATAGGAACCTTTATCAGTAACGACACTGATGAGGAAGCACTCAACATAGTTATGAAGACCACAAAGTGTAACGGCATGGATGTGGCAAAGATTTCCGACGTGGCAGGCAAGGGTATGTGCAAGAATCCGGATTACGTCGATTACCTGAACAGGTGTATTGATTACAGGATGAAGAATGATAAATGATAAATGACGACATTAGGGGGCAAAGGTATTTTGCCCCCTTTAATCATGATTAATCAGATTACTACATGCTACGCATTCCCGTAATCTGACTGCACATCGAAATCCGCTAATGCTACAGTTCGCATATGCGAACTGCAACCGAATATGCCTATTTAAAATCGCCTGTAGCGATAGGCATATTCGTCGGCATATTCACAGCTTCATACGAATCAAATCAGCAAGTGATTTGATTCTGTAAACGAATATAGTGAGTAATTTAACTTGTCGTCCCCGCAGCAAATTGCTACTTTCTCGGTGTAGTGCGGGGCACTAAGGTATACATCGAATTGCATGCAAGCATGCATCGATGATACCTTTTGCCCCTTTAATCATGTGATTGAATTGCAAGAAATGTGTAAACAAAACAAAAAATATATAAAATATCAGACAATTTAAAATAAAAATAAAAATTATCAAAAAATATATTGACAAATAGGCAAAATTGGTGTAATCTTAAATCAACAAAAAGAGATACGAAAGGAACAAAATAAAACACAGGAGGTACAGTCCAATGGGGATTACATAATTTAAGTCAAAGTACTATAAGGATGATTGAACGGAATATTTAAATCTGTAGGGCGAGCCGAAGAGCAGTAATCGCACAGATATATTAGCAAATAAATAATATCGTTGAAAAAGTTCTTGTAGATTAAAAGTGAAAGATAGAATCTCTCATAAGAGTTTACATAGATAATGTAACCAAAAGGAGTGATTTTATGAAGAAGGGTAGAGGTCCATAGCTAAGCTAAAAGAATAAGAATCCTGTCATAAACAGAATCAGATTTATAGCAAAGTAATATGGAAATGCCAAAATAAATTCATATAGCGAAAGCGGAGCTTGGAGGTTATACAGTGAAGCTTACGGAACCAATGTTTTAGGAGCCACTTGATGTAAAATGTAGATCAGGTGGCTCCTATTTTTGACATTTGCGAATGCATGTGAGGTTTAATAGTTAGATAGAATGACAACGTAAGCCTTTAAGGCTGGGCTATAATTTGATAAAAGCAGGAACGCGGTTTTCAAATACTGTATAGTACATAAACCCGGCATCCTTGAGGATATTTGAAACCTTGTCAAAATCATATGCCACATGCTCCGGCTTGTGGGCATCTGCTCCGACTGTGATTATTTCTCCACCAAGCTCATGATAGCGCATTAACACCGCCTCGGTCGGATTTGGGTGGCCAAGCCCATATTTAAAGCCAGCGGTATTGAGCTCGATGCCTTTTCCCTGTGAGATAATCTCTTTTAAAATAGCATCAATTATGTCGGCATACTTTTCATATGAATAGTATTTATTTTTGTCAGGACCGTATCTGACAACGTAGTCGATGTGACCGTACACATCAAAATCCGCTCCGCTGTGCAGATTGTCAAGTATGGATTCAAAGTATTCGGTGTAGGCTTCGTGCTCTGTCTTACCTTTGTAAAATGCAGGGTAGTATGGGTCAATGCCGTTTACTACATGGCTTGAGCCGATCACGAGGTCAAACGGATATTTTTTGGTGACCTCATTATTTTTGTCTGTAATATGAGGCTGTAAACCGATTTCAATGCCCCAGTGGATATTTACCGGGCAGCCTTTTTCTTTAAGAACAATTGCAAGTCTTTTGATACGCTTTTCATATGCTGCTATATCAAGGTCGAAAAGCCCGGGCTCCTTTTTATAGTCATAGTCCAGATGGTCTGTAAAGCAGATGCCGTCCAGCCCTTTGTTGATTGCTGATTTTATCATCAATACCGGGTCGGCATCGCTGTCACCCGAAAACATGCAGTGCATGTGCTGATCCCACATATAAATACCTCCGTAAAACTGATGTATTATTGTTAAAAAACTTTATAAGTTACATGATTTATAATTGTCTGTTGTTGGCTGCCGGAAAGTGCGAACTACAGCAATTAATTAAGTGTAGCCGAGATTATAATAAAGTGCAATATCTAAAAAGAAAAATTGTGAAGAATGATAAAAAATGTGTGTAAATGAAAATATTTAGTGAAAATTTTAACAAACGCAAATAAAGTACTTGAACCTTTGAGAATTATTCGCTATAATAAAAGCATCTTAGGGCATGTCCCTAAAAATACTTTTTACAATTCTAGGAGGAATTAAAATGGCAGTAAGAGTAGCAATCAACGGATTTGGTCGTATCGGACGTCTTGCTTTCAGACAGATGTTTGGAGCTGAGGGATACGAGGTAGTAGCTATCAACGACTTAACAAGCCCAAAAATGTTAGCACACTTATTAAAGTATGATTCATCACAGGGTAAATACGAGCATGCAGATGAGGTTTCTGCAAGCGATGATTCTATCACAGTTTGTGGTAAGGAAATCAAAATTTACGCATTCCCAGATGCAAACAATTGCCCATGGGGAGAGTTAAAGGTTGACGTTGTACTTGAGTGCTCTGGATTCTATACATCAAAAGAGAAGGCTCAGGCTCATATCAATGCTGGAGCTCGTAAGGTAGTTATCTCTGCACCAGCAGGAAATGACCTTCCTACAATCGTTTACAATACAAACCATGAGACACTTAAGGCTTCTGATACAATCATCTCAGCAGCTTCTTGTACAACAAACTGCTTAGCTCCAATGGCAGATGCACTTAACAAGTACGCTCCAATCCAGTCTGGTATCATGGTAACAATCCATGCTTACACAGGAGATCAGATGACTCTTGACGGACCACAGAGAAAGGGAGACCTTCGTCGTTCACGTGCAGCAGCAGTTAATATCGTTCCTAACTCAACAGGAGCAGCTAAGGCAATCGGCCTTGTTATCCCAGAGTTAAACGGAAAGTTAATCGGATCTGCACAGCGTGTTCCTACACCAACAGGATCTACAACAATCCTTACAGCAGTTGTTAAGAAAGCAGGCGTTACAAAAGAGGATATCAACGCAGCTATGAAGGCAGCAGCTAACGAGTCATTCGGTTACAACGAGGATGAGATCGTATCTTCAGATATCGTTGGAATGAGATTTGGTTCATTATTCGATGCAACACAGACAATGGTTAACCAGGTTTCTGATGATCTGTACGAGGTACAGGTTGTTTCTTGGTATGATAACGAGAACAGCTACACATCTCAGATGGTTCGTACAATCAAGTACTTCTCAGAGTTAGCTTAATTCTTGTACCCACAAGAACAGTATATCTCAAGACTACTCAAGGGGCGCGGTCTTAATTGAACCGCGCCTCTTTTTTAAAGCATGGCTATTTCTTTTGAATATCTGTGAATTGTAGAATTAATTATATTTTTTAATATGTACAATATGGCGTGGCCACATGGCTTATGCCTTGAAATAAGGGAGGACATATTATGTCATTAAACAAGAAATCAATTGATGATATCAACGTAAAAGGCAAGAGAGTTCTCGTTAGATGTGACTTCAACGTGCCACTTAAGGACGGAAAAATCACAGATGAGAACCGTATCAACGGAGCTCTTCCAACAATCCAGAAATTAATCAAGGACGGTGGAAAGGTTATCCTTTGCTCACACCTTGGAAAAGTTAAAAACGGACCAAACGAGGGTGAGTCACTTGCTCCTGTAGCTGCAGCTCTTGAGGCTAAGCTTGGACAGAAGGTTACATTTGTAGCTGACTACAACGTAACAGGTGAGGCTGCAACAAAGGCTGTTTCAGAGATGAAAGAGGGAGATGTAGTTCTTCTTCAGAATACACGTTTCAGAGGCAAAGAGGAGACAAAGCCACAGGAAGCCGGAGATGCATTCGCAAAAGAGCTTGCTGACCTTGCTGATGTATATGTATGTGACGCTTTCGGTTCTGCGCATAGAGCACATGCTTCTGTAGCAGGTGTTACAAAGTTCATCACAGCTAAGGGTGGAGAGAATGTTGTCGGATACCTTATGCAGAAGGAAATTGACTTCCTTGGCAAGGCAGTAGAGAATCCGGTACGTCCTTTCGTAGCTATTCTTGGTGGAGCTAAAGTAGCTGACAAGCTCAATGTTATCGACAATCTCCTCGAGAAGGCTGATACACTTATCATCGGTGGTGGAATGGCATACACATTCCTTAAAGCACAGGGCTATGAGATTGGTATCTCAATGCTTGATGAGACAAAGATTGATTACTGTAAAGAGATGCTTGCAAAAGCAGAGAAACTTGGAAAGAAGATTCTTCTTCCTGTTGATGCAGTTACAATCAAGGATTTCCCAAATCCAATCGATGCTCCTGTAGAGACAGAGACATATGATTATGACAAGATGCCTGCAGACCGTGAGGGATGTGATATTGGACCTAAGACACGTGAGCTTTTCGCTGACGCTGTTGCATCAGCTAAGACTGTTGTATGGAACGGACCAATGGGTGTATTTGAGAACCCAACACTTGCAGCAGGTACACTTGCAGTAGCAGAGGCACTTGCTAAATCAGATGCTATCACAATCATCGGTGGTGGAGATTCAGCTGCAGCAGTTAACCAGATGGGACTTGGCGACAAGATGAGCCACATCTCAACAGGTGGCGGTGCTTCCCTTGAGTTCCTTGAGGGCAAGGAGCTTCCTGGTGTAGCTTGTGCTGATGATAAATAAGCCGAAAGCAACTTGATGAAATCGAGCCGCAGGCAAAAAATATTTGTATACAAATACAAGGAGATATAAAATGGCAAGAAAGAAAATTGTAGCCGGCAACTGGAAGATGAACATGACTCCAAGCCAGGCTGTTAAATTAGTAGAAGAGTTAAAACCACTCGTAGTTTCAGATGATGTTGAGGTTGTTTACTGTGTACCTGCAATCGACATCGTACCTGTTGTAGAAGCATTAAAGGGTACAAATGTTGCTGTTGGAGCAGAGAATATGTACTTCGAGGAGAAGGGTGCTTACACAGGAGAAATCTCAGCAGAGATGCTTCTTGATGCAGGTGTTAAGTATGTTATCATCGGACATTCAGAGAGAAGAGATTACTTCAAAGAGGATGACGCACTTCTCAACAAGAAGGTAAAGAAGGCTATCGAGGCTGGACTTACACCAATCCTTTGCTGTGGTGAGACACTTGAGCAGAGAGAGAGCGGTGTTACACTTGACTGGATCAGACTTCAGATTAAGTCAGATCTCGCAGGTGTTGCTGCATCAGATGTTGCTAACATGGTTATCGCTTACGAGCCAATCTGGGCAATCGGAACAGGAAAGACAGCTACTTCTGACCAGGCTCAGGAGGTCTGCGGTGCAATCCGTGAGTGCGTAGCTGAGATTTATGATCAGGCTACAGCAGATTCAGTTCGTATCCAGTACGGCGGATCTGTAAATGCAGGAAATGCAGCAGAGCTTTTTGCAAAGCCTGACATCGACGGTGGATTAGTTGGTGGCGCTTCACTCAAGGCTGATTTTGGAAAGATCGTAAACTACAAGTAATTATTAAATCATAATTTAATATTTGATTTGACAATCACAATAACTAAATGTCACTAAATTCACCAGCTTAGCTGCATTTAGTGGCATTTATTATGTAATGAAATTTTTTGCGGGCTTGCATATGTCACTGTAATAGAGTATTTTGCAAGCCTCATATGAAGAATAGAGGAAATATAAATGAGTAAGAAACCGGTAGTATTAATGGTACTTGATGGTTACGGCTTAAGTGACCACAAAGAGGGAAATGCCATAGCTATGGCAAATACCCCTGTTATGGATAAATTGATGGCAGAGTGTCCTTTTGTAAAGGGCGCAGCTTCAGGTCTTGCAGTTGGACTTCCTGACGGACAGATGGGAAACTCTGAGGTAGGACATATGAATATCGGCGCAGGCCGTATCATATATCAGGATCTTACAAGAATCACAAAGGCAATTGCTGATGGTGATTTCTTCAAGAACAAGGTATTACTTTCTGCAATCGAAAACTGCAAGAAGAATGACTCCGATCTGCATCTTTGGGGACTTCTTTCAGATGGTGGAGTTCACAGCCATATCGAGCATCTTTACGGACTTCTTGAGCTTTGCAAGAAAGAAAATTTTGACAGAGTATATGTACACGCATTCCTTGATGGTCGTGATACACCTCCTGCATCAGGCAAGGACTACATCGAGCAGCTTCTCGCCAAGATGAAGGAAATTGGTGTAGGAAAGATTGCATCTCTTTCAGGACGTTACTATGCAATGGACAGAGATAACAACTGGGATCGTGTGCAAAAGGCTTATGATTCACTCACTAAGGGTGAAGGCGTAAAAGCTACATGCCCTGTAAAGGCTATGGAGGAGTCATACGCAAATGACGTTACAGATGAGTTCGTGCTTCCTACAGTTATCACAAACGAGGATGGCACACCGGTATCTGTTGTAAAGGACAATGATTCTGTTATCTTCTTCAACTTCCGTCCGGACCGCGCTCGTGAGATGACAAGAGCATTTTGCGATGATAAGTTTACCGGCTTTGAGCGCCCATTCCTTAAGACGACATTTGTATGCTTCAAGGATTATGACGAGTCAATTCCTAACAAGCTTATCGCTTTTGAGAAGGAAGAAATCCAGAATACATTTGGTGAGTATCTTGCAGCAAATGGCAAGAAACAGCTTCGTCTCGCAGAGACAGAGAAGTATGCACACGTAACCTTTTTCTTTAATGGTGGAGTAGAGGAGCCGAATATCGATGAGGCACGTCTTCTTGTAAACAGTCCTAAGGACGTTGCAACATATGACTTAAAGCCTGAGATGAGTGCTCCTGAGGTTGGAATGGATCTTGTTGAGGCTATCAAGTCAGACAAGTATGATGTTATTATCATCAACTTTGCTAACCCTGACATGGTTGGACATACAGGTGTGATTCCGGCTGCTGTAAAGGCTGTTGAGAGAGTTGATTCACTCGTAGGTGATGCAGTGCAGGCAATCAAGGATGTGGATGGAGTATTATTCATCTGTGCTGACCACGGAAACGCAGAGAAGATGATTGATTATGAGACAGGAAAACCTCATACAGCTCATACAACCAATCCTGTTCCTTTCATTCTTGTAAACGCTGACCCTTCTTACAAGCTTCGTGAAGGCGGATGTCTTGCAGATATCGCTCCAACACTGCTTGAGATTATGGGACTTCCACAGCCAAAAGAGATGACAGGAAAGTCACTTATCGTTAAATAAAATTTGTATTATATAAGCTCCGGCGCAGACAAAGGGTTTGAACCGGAGCTTTTGTTTTGATATATTAAAGATGTAATAATAAACATAAGGAATACTTATAAGTGGCATAAAATTATTTAAAAAAACTTATAATATACGTTGACTTTACAAATTGAGCTGGTATATAATTTAAAGGTAGCATTTGATTTGTAAAATAAATTACACATAAGATGGAGGACAATCATGCAGGAATTTAAACCATTCAAAGAAGGAAAAGTAAGAGAAGTATATGATAACGGGGACAGCCTTATTATGGTCGCAACAGATCGTATTTCCGCTTTTGACCATATTTTAAAGAATAAGATTACAGACAAGGGAGCCATCCTCACACAGATGTCTAAGTTCTGGTTTGAATTCACAAAGGATGTCGTTCCTAACCATATGATTTCAGTAGACGCAAAGGATATGCCGGAGTTCTTCGGTCAGGACAGGTTCAACGGAAACAGCATGCTCTGCAAGAAGCTTGAGATGCTTCCAATCGAGTGTATAGTTCGTGGATATATCACAGGAAGCGGCTGGGCAAGCTACCAGGAGAACGGTACAGTCTGCGGAATCAGACTTCCGGAGGGACTTGTTGAGTCTGATAAGCTCCCTGAGCCTATTTATACACCATCTACCAAGGCTGATCTTGGAGATCATGATGAGAATATCTCATTCGAAAAATCAGTAGAAGTATTAGAGAAGATTTATCCTGAGAAGGGCAGAGAGTACGCAGAGAAGATTCGCGATTATACAATTGCTCTTTACAAGAAATGTGCAGAGTATGCTCTTACAAAGGGCATCATCATCGCAGATACCAAGTTTGAGTTTGGCTTAAATGAGCAGGGTGAGGTAGTGCTTGCCGATGAGATGCTCACACCTGACAGCTCACGCTTCTGGCCACTTGATGGATATAAGCCTGGACAGGGACAGCCTTCATTTGACAAGCAGTATGTAAGAGACTGGCTCAAGGCAAATCCGGACAATGACCTTCTTTTACCTGATGAGGTTGTTGTGAAGACTGTAGAGAAATATAAAGAGGCATTTGAGCTTCTTACAGGAAGCAAATTCAGCCGCTAATATATTATTTATTCCGCGTTACTATTTCGCAATTATAAACGGAGATATTATGAACCAGGACAATAACATAAATCAGTATATAAATACTAGTATAGATACAAAAAGTCATACCGGTACAAAATTAGAAAGGTGTTCTGATATTGACGAGCATAACCATGTATTTGATGAGCTTCATGAGGAGTGTGGTGTGTTTGGCATGTATGATTTTGATGGAGGAAATGTCGCATCCACTATCTATTATGGTCTTTTTGCGCTTCAGCACAGAGGACAGGAAAGCTGTGGTATTGCAGTGAGTGATACACACGGACCAAAGGGTAAGGTGACCACACACAAGGGTATGGGTCTTGTAAATGAGGTATTTACTCCTGATATTTTAGAGCCTATGAAGGGTGATATCGGAGTGGGACATGTGCGCTATTCAACAGCAGGCTCATCAACACGTGAGAATGCACAGCCTCTCGTATTAAATTATGTCAAGGGCACACTTGCCATGGCACACAACGGAAACCTCATAAATGCAAAGGAGCTTCGCAAGGAGCTTGAGTATACAGGAGCTATTTTCCAGACCACAATCGACTCTGAGGTTATAGCTTATCATATTGCCAGAGAACGTCTTAACTCAAAAACAGCGGAGGAGGCGGTCAGACGTGCCTGCCAGAAGCTTAAGGGAGCCTATGCACTTGTGGTTGAGAGCCCGAGAAAGCTTATTGCAGCCAGAGACCCATTTGGTTTTAAGCCTCTTTGCATCGGAAAGAGAGACAATGCATATATCGTTACATCTGAGACCTGTGCGCTTGATACAATCGGTGCAGAGTTTGTCAGGGATATAGAGCCGGGAGAGGTTATCACTATCACTCCTGAAAAGGGCATTGAGTCTGATATGACTATGGCACTTGCCCCTGAAAAACAGGCCAGATGCGTGTTTGAATACATTTATTTTGCAAGACCTGACAGCCATATTGATGGAGTAAGCGTGTATGGCAGCCGTATCAAGGCTGGTAGATTCCTTGCAATGGATTCACCGGTTGAGGCTGATATCGTGACAGGAGTACCAGAGTCAGGAAATGCCGCTGCTCTTGGTTATTCACTTGAGTCGGGCATTCCATATGGCACAGCATTTGTCAAGAACGGTTATGTCGGCAGGACATTTATCAAGCCTAAGCAGTCAAGCCGTGAATCAAGCGTGCAGATAAAGCTCAATGTATTAAAGGAGGCTGTTAAGGGCAAGAGAGTTGTTATGATTGATGATTCAATTGTGCGAGGAACAACCTCAGACAGAATAGTGCGTATGTTAAGAGAGGCGGGTGCCACAGAGGTGCATGTTCGCATCAGTTCACCGCCATTCTTATGGCCTTGCTATTTCGGTACAGATATTCCTGCAAGAGAGCAGCTTATCGCTTACAACAGGACTATTGAGGATATCAGACAGATTATAGGTGCAGATTCTTTAGGCTACCTTGGAATTGACAGACTTCATGAGATGGTAGAGGGACTGCCAATCTGCATGGGCTGTTTCACAGGAAAATATCCGATGGAGCCACCGAAAGATGATATCAGAGGCGAGTATTTTGATAAAGAAATAGACCTCGAGAGAAAAATGCTTAATCGCTAATAAAGGAGAGAATATGAGTACAGACAGATACATAAGTCCTCTTTCTGAGCGCTATGCCAGCAAAGAGATGCAGTATATTTTTTCGCAGGATATGAAATTTACCACTTGGAGAAAGCTCTGGATTGCTCTTGCAGAGACTGAGATGGAGCTTGGGCTTTCACAGGATGGCAAGCCGGTTATCACACAGGAACAGATTGATGAATTAAAGGCACATGTGAATGATATCAATTATGATGTGGCAAAGGAGCGTGAGAAGCTTGTGCGTCACGATGTAATGAGCCATGTCTATGCATATGGACAGCAGTGCCCTAAGGCAGCAGGAATTATACATCTTGGAGCAACCTCATGCTATGTAGGTGACAATACAGATATTATCATCATGAATGAAGCATTAAAGCTTGTTCACAAAAAGCTTATAAGTGTTATTGCAGAGCTTGCAAACTTTGCTGATAAGTATAAGAATCAGCCAACTCTTGCATTTACACATTTCCAGCCGGCACAGCCGACAACAGTTGGAAAGCGTGCCACACTGTGGCTGAATGAGTTTATGCTGGATCTCGAGGATTTAGAGTATGTGCAGGGCACATTAAAGCTCCTTGGCTCAAAGGGCACTACAGGAACACAGGCCAGCTTCCTTGAGCTCTTCGACGGAGACAATGAGACAATAGACAAGATAGATCCAATGATCGCAAAGAAGATGGGCTTTAAGGATTGTTATCCGGTGTCTGGCCAGACATATTCCCGTAAGGTAGATACAAGAGTAGTAAATGTGCTCGCAGGCATCGCTGCATCAGCTACAAAGATGTCAAACGACATCAGACTGCTCCAGCATCTTAAGGAAGTGGAGGAGCCGTTTGAGAAGAACCAGATTGGCTCATCAGCCATGGCATATAAGAGAAATCCTATGAGAAGTGAGAGAATAGCATCTCTTTCAAGATATGTTCTTGCAGATGTAATGAATCCTGCAATTACCTCGGCTACACAGTGGTTTGAGAGAACACTTGACGATTCAGCAAACAAGCGTCTTTCAATACCTGAGGGCTTCCTTGCAATAGACGGAATACTTGACCTCTGCCTCAATGTGGTGGATGGACTGGTAGTATATCCAAAGGTTATTGAAAAGCACTTTATGGCAGAGATACCATTCATGGCAACAGAGAACATCATGATGGATGCTGTAAAGAACGGTGGAAATCGTCAGGAGCTCCATGAGAAGATCAGACAGCTCTCAATGCAGGCAGGAAAGACAGTAAAGGAAGAGGGAAAAGAAAATAACCTCGTAGACTTAATCGCTGCAGATCCTGCATTCGGATTGACAAAAGCTGATATCGAAAAGAACCTTAAGCCTGAGCTTTATGTGGGACGTGCACCTCGTCAGGTAGATGTATATCTGCGTGATGTAGTTAATCCGGTGCTTGAAGCGCATAAGGATGAGAGTGGAGTAAAGGCAGAGATTAACGTATAATATCGAAAGTATAGATAACGGTAATTTGCTTGTGTTAACATATTTATCTAAATGAAAAGCCCTGGCATATAAACCTGTTCATGGTTTATATGCCGGGGCTTTATATATCCGTCAAGTACGAAGTTAGTTTAAATTAATTCTCTTTGACATCATCTCAGGATTGGTGGACTCGCTGATTGCCACCTGCTTGCTGATTACACCAGCTTTGTACAGATTGAAGATGCTTGTATCCATTGCAATCATATTCTCAGCTGCAGAGGTGTAGATGATACCGTCAATCTGATGGACCTTGCCTTCACGGATTAAGTTCCTTATTGCAGGCGTGAGTACCATGATTTCAAAAGCAGGCACCATCTCACCGTTTGTGGCAGGTAAAAGTTTCTGGCAGACAACAGCCTGCAGCACAGATGCAAGCTGGATGGCTATCTGGTGCTGCTGGGAAGCAGGAAACGCATCGATTATTCGGTCAATGGTATTTGCGGCACCAATTGTGTGAAGTGATGAAAATATGAGATGACCGGTTTCAGCCGCTGTGACAGCTGTATTGATGGTCTCATAGTCTCGCATCTCTCCAAGCAATATGACGTCAGGACTCTGGCGGAGTGCGGCGCGAAGTGCAGTGAGATAGCTTTCTGTATCTGTGTTGATTTCACGTTGTGACACAATACATTTGTCATGACGATGTAAAAACTCAAGCGGATCCTCAAGAGTGATAATATGCTCTTCCTTCTCATGGTTGATCTGATCAATAATACATGCAAGTGTGGTAGATTTACCGCTTCCGGCTGGGCCGGTAACCAGCACCATGCCGTTGTTTGTTTCCGCAAGCTCCATAACAGAGTCCGGTATATGCAAATCGCTTGGCTTTGGCAGTGTGAATGAGATAACACGGATGACAGCAGAGTAAGAGCCGCGCTGCTTGAAAGTGCTCATTCTGTAACGTGATACTCCCGGTATAGCGAAGGAAAAGTCATCATCTCCGGTTTCCTCGAATTTTGAAATATCTCTCTCGGCAAGAGCATAGATTGATGTGACAAATTCAAAGGTTTCTTTTGGAATCATTCTGATTTCATTGAGGCACTCCATCACTCCCTTTGATTTGTATGTGAGAGGGCGGCCGGCCACTATGAAAATATCCGATGCTCCGTTGTCAGTCGCTTCCTTTAATATCTTTTTAACATCCATTTTAGTTTCCTCCAATTAAGTTTAGTGTATCATTTTCCTCGAAAGCTGTGTCGGTATTGAGCTTCCATTGTTTTATTTTATAAAAAGCATCCTGCCTGTGGACAGGATAGTTGATATCAAGCTTTACAGTGAGAGTCTGCGTATCGCTTACAGTACAGGTGATAGTATAGGTCAGACCGGTAACCTTGCCGTTTGATTCATTTTCAGCAAGGTTTTTATTTATGGCAGTATCGTTGTCTGATAGAGCAGTCTTTATGGCCTCATAGTATGCTGCTTTATCAGGACTGCCCTCGTAGGAGGATGCAAGAATGGCATCAATCTGTGATATCTCGTCCCATACCTTTTCACATGCACGGTAATACGAGCTGTTGTTATCAGCAACGCGTTTGCTCAGCTTATAGTCGGAGTTTGCTGTGACAAAGGCGAGTGCTGAGAACGTGACAATGCATATCATGGAAAAGGTAAGCAGGATGGTCGAAAAACCGAAATTTGAAAATTCTCTTCTTTTTTTCATGGGGTGCTCACCGTCCTTCCATCAGAGGAAAGTGCAGTATAGCTGCACGCAGTAATGCTGTATACACAGTGGCTGTCTGCTGCTATAAACTCTATGTCAGCCTTTTGTACTCCGTAGGCATCCTGCCCAAGCCTGCTTACAATAACCTTGTATGCGGCATCATCCTTATCACATGGATGATAGCTTTTGTCAAGATAAATGAATAGCTTTTCATCTGCACAGATGGAGCCGTCAAAGAGCGACGATACGGCGTTTAAATCGCCATGCTCCTGTTCGTATGCGCTTGCTGCATTGCTGCATGCATTAACAGCCTCATGCAGTACCTGAGTTTCTTCTGTCAGCTTGTGGGTCTTTATGAAGAAAAGCAGTCCCACAATCAAAAGAGCTGAAAAAAGCAGCAGATTAATGGTAATCTCAAGCAGGAATATTCTGTTTTTCGATTGTTTAAGCTTTGTTGAAATCATGGTTTATTCCTTGTGGTATGTAAGTTTGTGTGGCATCGAGTGGCATATCAGGGAGCGGTGTACGTGATATTGCTGCATTTATTGTCAGATGATGATTAGTCGGAATTGACGGAGCAGTAGGTATCGGTAGTACCACCGGATGTATCGGTGATAGTTACGGTAATCATTTTGTCGGTGGTTTCTGTCATGTCAAGTCCCCCGATTTCGACAATACTTTGTCCGCTGTCCAGACTGTATGAGGAACCATCCTGCACATAGAGCTCTCTTAGAGAACCGCCATAGTAGTATATGAAGGTATTATACACGATGTCATTTATTGTGTTTTTCAGACATAGAGCCTTTGTGCCATTTATTGTTTCTACACTGATTGCAGCGTCAGAATCATTCTGTCTGACTTTTTCGCGCAGATAAGATGTGACAGTGCGTATCTCGTAGTTGTAATTCATGGCATTGGCAGTGGACTTGTATTGCTTTACGCCAATCAGCACGAGGATAAAAGCAGTCAGCGCAAAAAGAAAAAACAGCAGCATCACAAAAAAACTGTCAGCCTGATGTGATCTTGATTTTAGCTTGAACATGGGTTATTTCCTCTCTATTATTGTCACATCGGGACGCAGATTGGAGCCGATGTATTGATAGTCTATGTAATAATAGTCGCTGTCGTAGGTGAGACCATAGTGGTCTGTTAGATAATTTATGTCCGGAGGGTATGTTCCCTCAAGAGCATAGCACTGTGTGATACTTCGTGTGAGGGCGCGTTCCAGCGTACTCTTGCTTCTTTTGGTATTGTCATCTGACAGCTTTGAAGAGAAAACACCAAAAAAAACGGTACATGCGGCTAAAAGCACAATTGGTATGAATTTCCATATGGTTGATTTCTTTTTCTGAACAAAAAACAGCATACTGTGCCTCCGTAAGCTATCCTATGCTTGATATAATTCCAAGCAGTGGGAGTAAAAATGATACTAGTATGAAGCCTATGAATATACAAAGCAGGATAATCATGGCAGGTTCAATCACTGATATGAATCGTGACAGCCTTGCATCTGTGTCATCCTCACAGGATGTACATATATGCTGCATGACCTCGTCCATAGCCCCCGGTTTTGCTGCCGATTGCAATCCAACTTGAGTACATCTTTGAAAAAATATTGGAGTGCAGCAGTGCCTCCGAAAATGTCTCGCCGTTAGATATATTTTTACGGCAGTCACTTATTTTAGAATCAAGGACAGGATTGTTTACAAGAGCCTGTGCCAGATAAAGACCACGGTCTGTGTCAAGTCCGCTTGAGAGTGCTAAAAACATGCAGTTTGCAAAGCGGCTGGATGCGATTGACATGGAAAGAGCAGTTTTCATAAGGAACTTTTTTCCGAAGCATGTCTTAAAAAATATAAAAAGAACCAGTGCGGCAAAGAGCATGAAAGCTATAATGATAAGCAGATATCTATTGATGTATTCACTGAGCTTCATGAGCACGGCAGCGGTGCCGGTAAGCTCACTTCCAAGCTCTGCATATATCTGTGAGAATACAGGTAAAACCTTGGCAATCATTACGACAATAACGGCAATCATCACGGCAGAAAGCACGAGAGGATAGGCAACGGCACTTTTAATGCCTGAAGATATTTCGTCTTCGCGGTCATAGTACTTTGAGAGTGAGTTTAAGACCTCTTCAAGACGGCCGGTTTCTTCACCCAGCTGTATCATATTAATCATATATTTTGGAAAGTATCCTGTATCTTTAAGTGCACTGTGAAGCGTTGCACCAAGCTCCATTGGCTTATATATCTGCTCAAGCAGATCACGTGTCTGCTTATCAGGTGCTTCATCACATAATATGGAAACACCATAGTATGTAGGAAGCCCGGCTGCTATGATAAGAGAAATCTGCTGACAGAAGGCAGAAAGCTCTGCATTGCTTAAAATCTTGGATTTTCTAGACATTTATGTCCTCCTAATAGATGTATTTGGTAATGTAATCATTTTTTTGTGCTATGAACTTCTTTGGCGAATCACTGGTAGATGCAAATGTTGGATCCAGCATGTTCCATGAGGTACCATCAAACTCGATGATGCCGTTTATCCAGCCCTTGTCCTTTATATAAGTACTGATCCAGGCATGATATTCTTCACCGGCATATCCTACCTCTAAACGTGTGGGAATAGCCTGAGTCCTTAGCATAGTGGCCATGACTGCCGCATAGTCAAAGCATATACCGGTATTTTCGGTAAAAATCTTGTCCACATCAGGCAGATAGCCGCTTTTGACATTTTTAGCCTTGTCATAGTCGTATTTGAAGTTTGAAATGATATAATTGTATACACTTTCCACGACCTCAGTATCGCTGCTGCAGTAGTACGCCAGTGAGCTGCCTTCCTTCACAGCTAGAGAATCGGCAGTGAAATTTACATACTGGTTAGGGTACAGATACGGTCCAAATTTATCGGTGATGGAGACAGAAATCACCTGCGACAGCACGGTGGCATATTGTGTCCCCTCAACATTTTCAAACACGGTTACAGTATACGAACCACTTGAAGCAACCAGAGGAAACACTTCATTTCCTCCATGCAGATCAAAGGTGTACGTGACACTGTCAGGCCCGGTTATCTGAAGCTTGACCTTTTGATTAGAACCGTGATAATCAACTATGATATAGCCGCTGCCGCTGTTTGAAGCATCGATACTGGCTACATCACATGTATAGATTTGTGTGCCGTCGGCAGTTGGGGTAAGCACCTTTGGAGCAGAGTCCCAGGTGCCCTTTTCGGTAGAAGTATGGGAAAGAGGCTCCTTAGATACACTGTCATTTTTGGAATTACCGCATGCACCAAGCAAAAGGCATGATAATAATATGAGTGGAAGTGCTTTTTTATACAGTATGCACTTCATAAAAATCTCCTAAATATAAAGTTGTTTCTTTTTTTAATTATATTATAATGTATTTTCTTGTAAAATAAAATGGAAAAATGTAT
>ENA-OZGB01000726-OZGB01000726.1-human-gut-metagenome-genome-assembly--contig:-NODE-726-length-17974-cov-4.847201_pt1 | contig 17974 bp, 24 predicted proteins | sample MGYA00245113_ERZ653651 | MGnify/ENA primary metagenome ERZ653651 (study PRJEB26926, sample SAMN06165095) | human gut metagenome | biome: ENVO:00009003; feature: ENVO:2100002; material: ENVO:00002003... | reverse complement strand
AGGGGTGCCGCTCCACGTCGGCGACGTAGTAGCCGCGCTTCTCGCGCGTGTAGAGATAGCCCTCCGCCTCGAGCTGGGCATAGGCGTTCTGCACCGTGATGACCGCCGTTTGCAGATGGCTTGCAAGTGAGCGCTTGCTCGGCAGCTTTTCGCCCGCCGTCAGGCGGCCCGCGAGAATGTCCTCACGGATGCAGCGGTAAAGATAATCGTAGCGCGCGAGCTTGCCGCGCCGGTCAAGATCGTAGGTGAGCATGGGCATCTCCAATCTGGTTCTATGAAAATATATTGATTTGATGCTTTTATTAAGTCCAATTCTGATTAAAATACAGACCAAGCAGAAATGCAAGACTTTTTTGGAGATGATTTTCATGACGGATATGAAATTGCGTAAGCTGGTCCTCGCGGCGCTGTTCGCCGCCCTCTGCACCGTGATGACGATGGTCATCCAGGTGCCCTCGCCCATGCAGGGCTACGTCAACCTCGGCGACTGCGCCGTGCTGCTCTCGGCGTGGGTGCTGGGGCCGTGGTACGGCGGCGCGGCGGCGGGCCTCGGCTCGATGCTCGCCGACCTGCTGAGCTATCCGCACTATGCCCCCGGCACGCTCGTCATCAAGTTCACGATGGCGGTCGCCGCGGCGTATATTTTTGAGGCCATGCGGGAGCGCAGCGGTAAGCTGGCGGCGCAGCTCATCGGCGGCGCGGCGGCGGAGATCATCATGGTCCTCGGCTACTTCGGCTATGCGAGCCTGTGGCTCGGCAAGGGTCTGGCCGCGGCGGCGTCCATCCCCGGCAACCTCGTGCAGGGCGTGTTCGGCATTGCCGCCGGCATCGCGGTCTACGCGGTGCTCGACCGCAGCCACGTTCTCGCCCGCGCCTGATTTTGGATTGCATTGCGCCCTTGTTCATGGTATCCTGTTGAGGAAATATAAATCCCCTTGCAGGAGGTCCGCCATGAAGATCAAGGTCGTGGATATGCCCTACGAGCAGGCGCTTGCGCAGCCGAGAGAAAAGCACACGCCGCCGCGCCGTCCGTCCATGCTGTTCCGCGCGCTCCTGCGCGCGCTGTCCGCGCCTGACCTGCGCGCGACGCATTTTCGCTGTGACCGCGTGGGCATGGAGCGGCTCGGCCCTGACGAGCCCTGTCTCGTTCTGATGAATCACTCCTGCTTTTTGGACCTGAAGATCACTGCGGCGGTGCTCTACCCGCGCCCCTTCAACATCGTCTGCACGTCGGACGGCTTTGTGGGCAAGGCGGGACTGATGCGCGCGCTCGGCTGCATCCCCACGCGGAAGTTTCAGCCGGACACCGCACTCGTGCGCGATATGCTCTACGCGGTGAAGAAGCTCAAAAGCTCCATCCTCCTCTATCCCGAGGCGAGCTACAGCTTCGACGGCACGGCCACGCCGCTGCCGGAGAGCCTCGGCAAGTGCGTCAAGGCGCTCGGCGTGCCGATCGTGCTGCTGCGTACCTGCGGCGCGTTCGCGCGCGACCCGCTCTACAACGGACTGCAGAACCGCAGGGTCAATGTCTCCGCGGAACTGCGCTATCTGCTCTCGCCCGAGGAGGCCGCGGAGAAGAGCGCGGACGAGATCAACGCGCTGCTCGCGGATGAATTTTCCTTTGATAACTTCCGCTGGCAGCAGGAAAATGGCATCGTCGTGAACGAGCCGTTCCGCGCCGACGGTCTCAACCGCGTGCTCTACAAATGCCCGCACTGCGGCACCGAGGGCGAAACGGAGGGCCGCGGCACGGAGCTTATCTGCCGCGACTGCGGCGTGCGCTACCGCCTGACGGAGCTGGGCGCGCTCGAATGTGAGAACGCTGAGACGAAATTCACCCATGTTCCCGACTGGTATGCGTGGGAACGCGCGTGCGTGCGCGAGGAGCTGGAGCAGGGCAGCTATCTGCTCGACGCTCCGGTGAGCATCTGCGTGATGGTCAACTTCCGGCAGATCTGCCGCGTCGGCGAGGGCCGCCTGCGCCACGATGTGAACGGCTTCCGCCTCACGGGCTGCGGCGGAAAATTGGACTTCACGCAGAAGCCCGAGACCAGCTACAGTCTCTACGCTGACTACTTCTGGTATGAGCTGGGCGACATGATCTGCATCGGCGACCGCGACGTGCTCTACTACTGCTTCCCGCAGGGAAAGGGCGATGTGGTCGCCAAGACGCGGCTCGCTGCCGAGGAGCTCTACAAGCTCAAACGCGCCGAAAGGGCCGCGAAAAACGGCTGATGCAACCGTCCGTTGCGCAAATCCCGAGAGCTTTTCTTGCCTGCCACCGCAGAATGCGCTACGATGGGGACAGAAAACAGAAAGGAGAGCGGCGGTGAGCTTTCAGGAAAATCTGATCCGTGCGCGCAAGGCGCGCGGTATGACGCAGGAGGAGCTGGCGGCAAGGCTGAGCATCTCGCGGCAGGCGGTGAGCAAGTGGGAGACAGGGGATTCACTTAGTTAAAGATACCATTTGAAACAACTCGCACTTTAGCTTACAAATTATTATATTGAGCTTATTATACCAGCGCGAAATGGTGTCATAATCTGAGTACAATAACAAATGCGTAAAAAATAGGGTACAGAAATAAATCTGTACCCTTGTTTTGTTTCCTCGTTTGAAGAAACTTCACCAGAATGACTCTGGGCGATCTTGCCGATCTAAAATCACTTTCTGCTGTGCATCAGCTCAGCGATTCCACTTGCATCATCCATTTCGATAATGCCAAGCAAATTCATTTCTGGCTGCACAACACTGTGCATATAACCGTTGCCATTCATGTTCTCATAGTCTGCGAAACACTCCCAGAATGTTTCTGACTCCATACGAGTCCACTCTTGACGCGGGTTATGCTCCTTGCTCGTGTAATAACGATAATTTTGGAGCAGTCTGTCGCGTAGTTTATTACGCTCTCTGCGCTGAGCATTTTCTTCCATCTGCAATAAGCGGCAGGTATGTTCATCCTGCGCCTTACGCAGCTCTTGGATTTCGCTTTCCAGCTTTTCTTGAATCCTAATGCTTTGTTGACGATATTCGGGGTACTTACGCACAGCTTCAAGCGCCTCTTTCAGCTCTTTGTCCTTTTCTTTTTCAGCTTCGTATTTCTTAATAAGATAATCTCTAATCTTCTTATAAGTCATACCAAGAAAAACGGATGCAAGAGCAACGGTAATCACATTGGAAACCGTAATGTTCCCGAAAGTCTTTAGAAACTCTTCGAGTCCAGTCATAAAGTACCTCCAATCTGCTCAAACCTAATTAAGCTTTTGGGGCATTTACGACCTTGCTCATATTGCACAGACTATCAATCAAATCGCTGATTGCATCCATGTCAATATCGTAGTCGATGGTGTCAGCAGATGCCTTTACCATTGCAAGCACCCACTCCTTACGCTCAGCACCAGTCTCAAATTTAGTCTCTGCGGTCTGCATAAGGTTCATTACCATATCCAGCACCTTAGACCAGTTCTTTTCTCTGATTGCTTTCTGAACATATTTCACCAACTCGACTACAAGAGGAATTGCGGCAGCTAAACCGGCCAGAGCAGAAACAAGAATCTTTACCCATTCCATATTGCATATCCTCCTAACAAATAAAAAAATAACAGTAGCCGGCAGACTACTGTTATCTTCTCAAATTAAATAGCTGGACTTTCCCAGCTCGATCCGTCATCATTTACTGCGTCAGACATTGCCATTGCAAATTTGATGCCGTCTCCGTTTCCACCAACATTTTCAGCTTCGCTTTTATGAACGATTTTACTTAGCACAATGCTACAAGCTGTACCAATCGGCGTAAATACCACCGTCCAGCACATCAGAGCGCCAGTATATCCGGTTCTAATGCTTTCGTTGGCAAGATAAAAGCCGCCGGCCAAGCCAGCAGCCAAAAACAAAAGTATGTAAATTGCAAGCCGATTGCTAAAGCCAAGCGAAACAAGATGATGGATAAGACCTTTCTTTTTCTTGCGACGCTTCACTTTACGCTTAACAGCCATTACGCTTTACCCATCAATTTTGCAAAACGATAGAATAGCGCTGCAGCCTGCTCTCTTGTAAGCTGATCCGCCCAAGCATAATTCGGCTCTCCATTTGCATTGTTTCCAGTGCCACCAATGAGACCGTTTGCGATTGCCCACTCACGAGCGTCCTTACTCCAAGTACCGCAATCGTTGTCCTGAAGCTCTGCACGATACTCTTTCATCAACTCTTTGAATCTATCCAAAGTCATATCTTCATCCTCCTGTTCTGCACTTTCACCAACAAGCGACCAATCTGGTCTACCGTACCCACAAATATATGTAGCGGTAAGATTATAGGATTTAGCTCTTACGCATCCACCATTAGGGATAACTCCAGAAGCGCTTGATGTATTTCCCTCAATCGTATAGACTTTGCCATTTCCAACAGCAATAACAAGTCCGGTGTGATAAGATGTTGCTCCGCCATCGTTAGTGAAGAAAATCTGATCGCCGGCCTGAGGATTGCTTTTATGGAACTGTCCCTTTTGCTTATAATACTGAACAGAATAGGTGCATCCAGCTCCAGCACCGCCATATGGCTGACACAGCAGCTTCATAGCAAGATCTACTCCAAATGTCTTGATAAAACACCAGTCAACAAAAACATCGCACCAGGCATAGCCGTTCTTTTTGCCATTGTAAATGTTCCCGATGTTATCCAAATCACGGGCGTACTTTGTCCAGTTGTTGCTACCGGCATTTGCAGTTTTACTATCAAGCTGGGCGTTCGTCGCCTTTTCCAAATAGCCCTCTTCTGCCTTTGCCGTCGCAATAAGTCTTTCAATCGCAGTCAAACTACCAACTCCTTCCTTTGTCGTACTCTGTGCAAACTTGTCATAATAAGCTTGTCCATAGCTTGCACGTTTGTTTTGAACGGCTTCGCTTTGGTTAGCGGGTCGTTCATACTGTAATAGCACAGCGTTGGATGCTTCAAAAACGGACGTCGCAGACTGTAGTGTTTTCCACACAGTAGAATATCCGGAAAGCTCCTTGCAGAGAAATTCAAGCTGCATGTCCAAATCACCGATTGATTTTCCGACGCTTCGTGCGTAATTCAATAGGTTTTGCTTTCGACTACAATATGTCCATTGGGCAAGTCCGTAACCAGCAGCATCCTTGACAAAGTTTGTATATCTGCCATTATCAACGGCTTGCGTATAGCTCTGATCTGTAAAATTAAGCTTTTTCTCATATGAGTTTTGTAGATTGATAGGACTTAATCCAGACTCGGCGTATAGATTCCCCATAAGCCCAGATACGCCAAAATCAGTAAAACCTCTTGACTTTAAGAATTTCCAGATTTTTTCTTCATTCATTTATATCACCGCCCTTAAACCAGCGTATAATGCGGCTTCTCTTCTCCGAAAAACCAATATCGAAAATAATCGTCAAGTACAATAGCTACGACAGACAATCCAACCCAAGCAAAGAAAAACGGCAAGCAAATTTGCCCCATCAAATTAAGCGGTAGATTTGAATAGTCCCACACATTTAATCCAAGCCAAACATTCACAATTAAGCCTGTAATAAATTCAAGAGCAGTTACAAGTACACCGCCGATTAAAGCCTGCCATACAATACCAAGTTCCCACGGAAACAGCTCGTTGATTAAACCGATGGAAACAAAGCACATACCGCCAAGAATAAACATGGAAATATGACTATGACCGCGCCAGAGCAATTCAATCAAAACATAGGCAGCACCGCCAATAACAAACAGTGCTGCCAGTTTGAAAAATGTCTTCAGATTACGCATTTGCCGCGCTGCTCAGACGAGCAATAATTGCTTGCATTTGTTCATTTGCAACAGCAAGCTTTTCATTCATTTCGGTATTATACGGATCTGGCAAAGTCATTCCATATACAATTGATGTGACAGCTTCAACGCTATCCAAAGATTGTACATAAGCTTTCAATTCGTTGTGATATGTTGTTTGTGTCGTAATAAGTGTTTGCGCAGCAATGTAAATCGTTGCAATTTCCGACGCTGTATAGATACGGCAAACGCCGCCGTCAGCCTGATACGGGAACTCAGTTCCGCCAAGCTCGACAACGCGGAACAGGTTTGCGATATTTGCTTGATCCTCCGTGCTTAGATTAAAATGCACTGTTTCGCCATCGAGAGTAAGATCAACGCCGTTCACGATTGTTTCGTTACAAGCAATCGAAATCTCCTTCAGCTTTGCCGCACGGACAATTGGTAAAGTGTCTTCACCACCAATGATCTCAACAGCATCATCAAGTGTAATCCAGCCGTTTGCAACTGCTTTAAGCAAGCCGTTCGCACTAATGCAAGGCGTAATGCCGGCCTGTCCATTCTGGTATAGCTCTCTAAGTTTCTCTTTCATTGTTATCCCTCCAAAATCGTTTGAATCATTTCATTGATTGCGGACTGTTGATGGGATACAGCAGTCCCGCCGTCAATCTTAGATACAACAACGGTTTCTGCACCTTCAATTTCGTCATGTCCAACGAGGTTATATGGAGTGCTATCAAATGCGATACCAATGGCATCACTTTTTGTTGCGGTTGCAAAACTGCCACTACTGCCAATTTTGATATAATTGACAGCCTCAGTAATTCCAACCTCCGCTCCATCGGCTACCTTAATAATTCGATACATTTACTTGTCCTCCTTTGCTCCGACTAAATTTGCAATATAAAGTAAAACATCAATATCAGCGTTGAAAAACTCGTGATTCCAAAGCCAATAATCTTCATATTCTGGTCTTTTGTATTGACGGCATTTTGGATCTGCCCAGACCTTATCCCATCGGATCTGATAATTACCATCACGCTTAGAAAGTGTTTTTTGAATGGTCTGAGTTAATTTGCCACGACGCAAACCGCACTCGTCATCGTTTCTCGCAAAAAACTGATGAGCATTTTCACTTGTCGTATAACAAACAGGAAGACCGTTATAATAAATAACACCGCAGATTTCTTCACAAATAGTTGTCGCTGGAATATTTATGCCACCGCAAATAGCAGTGTCCTTCAATCTTCTATGTACAATGTACTGCATCTTTTAATCTCTCCATTGCTCTGAAATTTTCTATGTTTTCTGCTGAAAAACCATAGATAGCATAAAAGAGCCGTCGCAGCCTCAACACTCGTTGATGGTTTTGGTAGCTCTCTAAATACGCAAGCATTCCATTTACAGAAGTCCATAAATCCTCGTAGGACATTTCTCCGTTCTGGACTTTCTCATAGAATGCTTTGATTTTGTGTCTGGTACGCTTGAAACTTCCTCGATTACCAGTCACAATAACACGACCGCTTTCCGTCAAGGTATATTTCGCCTTACAATAACGAAACGGTTTGGAGAGCGGAACAATTCTGGATTTTTCTTTACTAATTGTCAGATCCAGTTCTGACGCTTTTTGAACAATGAGACGCATGATCTCCTTTGGATCTTGATTCGGAGGGACTATGATATAGTAGTCATCCATATAATGACCAGCGCATTTAATAGAGAGCTGGCATTTAATGTAGTTATCGAGCGGAGATGGAAAAGCAATCATTTCAGCCTGACTTGGCTCAACTCCAAGCGGCATACCTTTATCGCCGGTGCTTGATGCAACGATATCATCACCAAGCTTGCGTAAATCATAATCATGAATCAGCTTGTCATGACGAGCATAAATAATGCGATGCGATGCACTCGGAAAGAATTGCTTGCAGTCTAAAAGGATTATGTTTCCATTTCTCCCATAGCGCTTAAAATGATAATGCAAGTCCTCACGCAAAAGTCTTTTAGAGAAATGAAAACCTTTGCCTGGAAGACTTGCTCCGTTATTCCAAATCATATCTGGCAGATATAAAGGTAATAGGACTTTCTTTGTGTAAACCTTATGTATCTGCCTGTCTTGAATACGAGGTGCGTCAATTGGTCTTGTTTTGCCGCGCTCGGAGATAACAAAATGAACATATGGACATGGCTTCCACATTTTATCCAGCAGTAATTTTCTCCGCCGCGCCGTACCAGAAAACAAGTGCATTTCAAATCTTTGTGCGCTATTCTTCCAGCGTACACCGTTGCAGCATTGCTTTCCTGCTTTGTATAAGTCGCCATAGGAAAATACATCTGCCATTGTTCCTACAGCAAAGCTTCGTTCTTGTTTCTTGCGCCATCTCTCGGCTTTCCGTCTTTGGAATCTTGCCTCATGACGCTCTTTGCTTGTCATAAATAGTTATTCGCCTTTCGTACAGTTGTAATATAGAGTGCGCCTAAACTGCTTTGCCTTGACACATGAAATAGGATTAAGCACAATATCCTCCCACCATGCAAGAAGCGTCCGTGCAAAAGCATCAAAAGAGCGGTTTCGGGTTTTATCCACGGGAAACATTTCTCCTTTCGCAAAGGTCTCCGTCATCCTCAAAAGGACTACCGTATTTGACCATACCTAAAAAGGGTTGCGAAATCGGGGGCGAGGCCATTGGAATTCCTGGCGTTGTTGTTGTTCGCGTTGCCGTTCGTGTTCACATTGCAGAAGTTGTTGCTGTTGTTGTAGTACGGAGAACGCTCCCACCAATTCGCAGTGGACAGCGGGAATCCCCAAAGCCGACAGGTTTTACAGAAATGCACCCAATTTTTATGATTTGGTAAGCAAAGCCCAATTTTCGTGGGTAGATATAATATCAGCGGTCTTTGTCGCTCTTTAATGTATTTGTCAAAAGACCGTTTTCGGAATCAATCAGTTCACCAAGCGATTGCGCCATATTTTCAAGAATTTCTTTCGCTCTCGCTGGTTTAACTGGATTCCCGTTTGATGTTGTGAAACATCCCTCTGGATTCAGCATCATAATGTCGTAGCAATGAGACAACTCAACATCCAAAGCCATCAACGCAGCTCTTGACTCTAAAAGGTGTTGCTTGCGCAATTCCTTTCTGGTGTGATCCGATGGAAAGATACTATTTGCCTTTTCTGCGTTCACAAGGACTTCTGACGCAAGATGTGATACATCGTTTGCCATCAATCTTGAAAATCTTGCAGAAAGTCGAGATAAGAAGTTAATCGTTTCCACATAAATCTTGTTTGCGGTATTTACAAACTCAGCTTTGCTTTCAGATCTATGTGCTTTTAATACCGACATAAATAGAACTCCTTTTTATATTTTGAAAAACAAAAAGAAACCCGCCCTCTTTCGAGGGCAGGATTCTCTTGATACGGGATTAGACGCGGAAAGCGGGGGCGAGGCCATAGGAATACCTGGCGTAGTTGGCGCCCGCGCCGCCGCTCGTGCCCACAAAGCAGAAGGCGCCGCTGTTGTTGCAGTACGGAGAACGCTCCCACCAACACGCAGTGGTAGAGGTGGAACTATCATGATACTTCACCTTAGAATTACCATTCTTGAAGTATTGATACTGTGCCTGATAAGTCTGTTCTGTAGAATTCGCATAGCTTCTACTACCGAAAATCTCATACTCAGCCAATAGCGGCAAGTAGTCAACAGATGTGGTAACATTCGACGCTGTGTTTGAACCGCCGCCAACATTATCCGTATAGATCGTCATTGGCTGCATCACAGCACGAAGATCTGACGGAAGAGCTGCCATTAGCGTATTCGCAACAGGATTTGTCGCAGTCGTAGATGTAGCATCGCCATCATTCGTATTCGTTGAGCCAAGCACATCGTAACGAAGATCGCAGCCTTTCCAGCCACCAGAGTTCGTATTTGAACTATGGTTCATGTTGAAATATTTCGTTCCGTCTGTGGAATAGCTGTTGTACTTACTGTCTGTCAAGCAAATATCAACACCATTAGTCAAAGCGGTCTTGAATGTACCAAAATCAATACCAGTTGCACCATTATGATTAAATCCAAGGATAAAAACATAATAAGTTCCGCTGACTGACTTAGTACCAACTGTTCCACTCACAGAGACAGCCTTACGATCACCGACCGCCCAATAGCTTGCACCTGTTCCAGAGACACTGTGAATAGCCGCCCAAGAGTTGTCATTCAGCGTAGCAAGAATGAACTCAGCTTTGACCGTGACAGTTTTGCTTGCGGGTGCGGTATAGTTCGTACCGGCAGTACAACTAACTGTGATAGTAGCTTCTCCGTTTGTCTGATTGACATGAGAAACTGTAACCGTAGTCCCACTACGAGAAGCTGTCGCCACGCTTGTCTTATTAGATGTAACACTCAAAGTACCATCATAATTTCCGCCGATTGTAAATGTATCAGTCAGCTTACTTAGGTTCAGCGTGATACTTGTCTTGCTTACAGTCAGCGTACCAGTTGCCTTACCGATCTTCCACGAAACAGTCTTTGCCGTAATCGTACCGTCAGACCAGCAATAGTCATCTTTCGGCGTAAATGTAGCATTGTATGTACCGGCGTTTGTCCCAGATGTCGTTCCGCCAATCGTCATCTTGGATGTATCATAGTTACTCCAAGATGGGGACTGAGAGTTCTTATTGTATGTCAATGTACCACTCTGGCTTGGAACAGTCGAAATCTTCAAACGATTTGGAACTCCGGTTATTCTATTACTTGTGTTTACATTAACTGCACCATCCGTAGAGATGGGGAAGAATGAAATGTAATAGGTTGTTCCGTTAGTTAGGCCGGTAACAGTAAGTGCGGAATTCGCATACTGATTACGAGTGGTCACATTTAAGCTATAAGCCGCAGCGCTATCATCTGGAGAAGTTGCGTAGCTTCCAGCCTTAACGACAATCTTTGTGCTTGCCCATGTCGCAAGCGTCACGCCGTCCGAAACTACGGTCGCGGCTGGATCAGTCCACTTGATTGCAAGCTTTCCATTACCAGCGGCAACGGCGCTTGCACCAGAAATATTACCAACATTTACAGCAGCAGGAGTAACATTGAATTCGTCCTCCGCACTGTCCGTATATGTACCAGTGGTAGTGTATGGGAACAGCTTGTAGTAATACTTCACGCCGTTAGTCAATCCACTATCACAGAAATAGGCAGATTTATATTGATCTCGTGTCTTGCTGTCGAGAACGATTGTGCCATCTCTACGACTTGTCGGAGCAGAACCAGCCTTACGAACAAGGAGTGTTCCTCCCCATGCGGCAAGAGTAGAGCCGGCAACGACCATATCATCAGGATCAGTCCATTTTACATAGACCTTTCCAGCCGCCGCGAGCGTTGCAATTCCCGTAACGCAGCAAGGGCAAGTCCGCCGCCAGATCCGCCGCCAGTTGGGAAATTAGAAATAATAGGCATATTGATTCCTCCATTAACCTAAGAGAATAATTACAACGGGAATATCTTGTTCTGGGAGTTCACCATCAGCTACGATTTGTAGCTTTCCGTTTTCCTGACCAGTGATGGAGAGCAACGCTTCTCGCGCAATTTCCCGTTGCTCGGCAGTCGCACTATGCGCCACCGAAATAGTTCCGTTTTGCGCAGCACCAAGCCCCTCAATAGAGAGTTCTTGTGTAAAAGGAGCATCTACGCCTACCCATGCGGAAGCCAGCAATGTTGCCGTAGCTGAAGTGCTTTTGTCTGCTTTCTCACCAAGAGCGGTGTCAATTTTCACCATATTGGATTGCTCAGAACCATTTATTTTCTGTCTCCATGTTTGGAACTTAGCAGACACATCATCTTCCAAATAAAGCCCGTAGTTAGTTGTTTCGCTCATCCGTCAACACCGCCTTTCTTAACTCAGCAAAATAATGACGGTTGGAATATCGCAGGTGGGTACAGTGCCATCCGCAGCGATTGTGATAGTTCCATCGGCCTGAGCGCAGACATAAAGCTCTCCATTCTTTACTGCCTCCATCGCTTGTGCTGAAATGTCTTGTGTAATGCTGATAATTCCATTCTGATTTGCACCTAATCCATTGATCGAAATACTCTGTTTGCCGTTCACCCATCCATCTGCGGCCAGAGTTGCATAAACAGCGTCGCTTGCGCCGCTTCCAGATGTGAGGTCAACCCACGCATCATTCAAATAGCGCCAGAAGTGAGCCGTATCTTTTACAAAGTAAAATTTGTCCAATGGAGCAAGGATTGCTGTTCTTTCCGCGTCCGTCTCCAAATCAATAATGTCAGTAAGATGTTTACGAACATTGTCTTTGGTGTCATAGTAGACATCGGAAGTATCAGTGCAGATCAGATACCGTCCAGGTGTAATCGGAATCAAGGCAGTATTTTCAGCCTTGCTTTTTACCGTTTCAAAAACCCGAAAATTGTATCCCACTTGCACACCTCCTTAAATTGATAAAGAAAGCGGACGGGCTTTTGCCCGTCCGCCGTTTTCGGATATATCATTGATTAAAGCGAATGAAAAATCCTCGATTAAAAAGTACCGACAGTGACAGCTTCCTCGACAGCCTTAACACGGGTATCCATGTCGCTGTTCAAGCCGTCTGCATAGCCCTTAGCGTCAGCAAGAGCCTTCTTGACAGAACCATCGGTCTTCTCGTCGCCCTGCAAGGTAGTAAGCTTACCCTCGGCAGCAGTCATACGATTGTCCATAGCGGTGTTCAGTTCGTCCGCATAGCCTTTCGCGTTCTGCTCTGCGGCATCCCACTTTGCCTTATCGCCAACCTCGATCTTGTCAAGCTCTGCCTTGTTAGCGTGTTCGTGCGCCTTACCAGTAGCGGTGTCCCACTTCTCTTTGTCGCCGGTCTCAATCTTATCCAGCTCGTCCTTATTGGCATGAGTATGGATCTTATTGATTTCGGTTTGTAGCTCAGTGGTCAGCTTAGCCTTGGTGATAGTACCGTCAGTGATAGTAGCAGTTACCTTGTGAGTAGTCTCATCAATGTCGATAACGACCATATCGCCAGCAGCAGAACCAGAGGTGACATACTCAATCAGAGAATCAACAGGGATATAGATCTCGCTGTTCTCAGCATTGGCAAGCACCAGCTTCAGATAAGTACCCTCAGCCTGACCTTTCGGATTGGTGACAACAGTACCGCTCTGAACAACCATATCCTTAGGAATATTGATTGCAGCACCGACATTTGCACCATTCTTAGTCAGATGGTAGGTTGCAGCAAAACCGTCAGCAGCAGACTCGTCCTTAACGACAGTATAGGTGTCTGCATCTGGGATAACGACCTTCAGACCTTCTTGACCTTCGGTATTATCAAGCTCCAAAGCATTGCCCGCAGCGGGAGAAAGCTTTACCTTAACTGTAGGCTTAGTGGCAGTACCACCGACCTCAACGCTGTTGTCACCAGCACCGACAGAATCAACCTTACCGTTAATCTTGTTTTTTAGAGTCTCTTCAAGCTCAGCTTCGGATACACTATCCTTGTGCGCCAGCTCGCCAAGTTCGCTACCAGTAATACCAGCAACATAATCCTTGACTGCCTTTGCAGTAGGCACTTCGCTGTCACTTGCAGCAGCACCGATAGTTGTAGCAACGGTCTTTGTTACAATAGCGGTGAAAACAGACTTCCATGTAGTACCAGTCCACACATCACCAGCGCCAGAAACAGTATCAATGTACAACACACCCTGGGCAGGAGCAGTAGGCTTAGTACCATCATAGAAGCGCACAGCCTCAGTGTAAAGATCTGCGCCGAAGAACAGCTCACGGGTATCCGTGCAGAGATAGAAGCTGTTTACATTACGCTCCGCAGGCAAGTTAGCTTTCAAGCCCTTATAAATTAGATTTGCCATAGTTTCTTCATCCTTTCTTGCCGTTGATACGGCTTATAAAATAGTGATAAATATAGATAAAGCGAGAGCTATTGCCCTCGCCAAATCAAGCAAACAGATTAAAACTCTCCGACAAGATCCTCGGCAGAAATACCATCGACTTTCGTAAGAGTCTTATCCGGTTGGATACGATATCCAGCAGACACACCGTTCTCAACGACAAATAGTTGCATACCATAATGATATACACCATCAGAGCTGCCGACAGGAACAGCAGTTGCAGCAGCGGCCTGCGCCGCTTCAAGGCTTTCAAAATATGTACGTCCGTCCAAAGGGAAAGCCGTCTGAGGAACGAATGCAACCGCGAAATTCAGTTTACCGAAATCAGCCATTACAATTCCCTCCTTCCTCAGATCGTAACCTTATAGGTATTTGAAGCGTCGTTGGCGTTCGCCATATCCATCACATACACCTTATAAGACTTGGCCGTGTAACCATTTGCGCCCTCAACATCGACGGTGTACTTGGTAAACGCGGACTTGATCTCAGCATTCATGCCATTCACATCCTGCACAGAGTTCACATCACGCAGCGTCGCTGGGTAAGCGAACACAACGCGGATTGCCCCGACAGGAATTGTGATACTGAAACTGTTGCCGACAGCAAGCGCTCTGCCACTCTTTCCGGAGAGACCACGCACGAGTGCAGAGTTCACCTCGCCGTCCTTTGCGGTCAGAGTGCCATAGAAGCTATTACGATAGCCGGAAATCTTGCTCTTTGTTGCAGACTTTGTACCGGCTTTGATCTGGCCTGCGGCGTAATTCTTGCCAAGTGCAGTCTGCGGCATAGCGCCGTCCGCATAAGTCGCCTCTGCAGTGATAGAATAAACCGTGTCGTCTCCGACCTGAATCTCGTCAAATGTGCCGCTGGCTGTTGTCTTCTCGCCGCCGTCCGTGTTAGTCACTTTCCATGCGGAAGCGACAATACCGGTAGCCTTCGGTTCAAATTCATAAGAGCCAGGATTCAGAACGGCAGAATAGTCCGGAGACACCTTTGTACCGACCTCATAAGCCTTGATCTTAGCCGCAGTCAATGTAACACTCGGCTGAGTTACAGTCGGGTTCTGATCTTCTGCGAAAGCGTCATTCAGAAGCTCTGTCAAAGTCTTATCCTTTGCTGGAACTGTGACCTTGCCTCCGACCGGCGTATACTTACCAAACTGATATGTAAACACCAGATCTTCTGTGAACACAATATCGTCTGTTGACGATCCGCCGAATAGCTGTACCCATGCACTGCCCGTCCAAATCTCACCAACCTTGGTGTCCGTATTAACATACAGAACACCAGTGGCAGGAGTTGCCGATTTTTCACCAGTGTATGTACGAACTGCCTCGGTAAAGAGATCTGCACCAAAGTAAATCTCTCTTGTGTCCGTACAAAGATAAAACGCATTTTCACGGACTTCTGGCAAATTTGCTTTCAAGCCCGTATACACAAAATGAGCCATTATCTTGTTCTCCTTTCTACTACAATATAAATTGGTTAATGCACTTAACAACCAGTTAGGTTGTTAGCCATCTTATTGCTTAAGCTGTATAATGATGGAGCAATTGGTATATCGGCTTCCTTTCTTGGACTTACACGTCCGTTTTTAAGACTGATAACCAGCTCCTCATTCGCAGCGTTCGTTTTATGCAGGTTGAACCACTTTCCGTGCGTTCGTGTCACACCACAGTAGATTGAATAGGCAATGAGTAAAGTTGGTATTTATCTTTTGCACTATAAGTCTTAAGGAGTGACAAATTTATGAACATGAACGCAGTTGGTATTGATGTTTCTAAAGGTAAAAGTATGGTTGCCATCCTTCGTCCTTATGGTGAAATTGTTTCTACACCATTTGAAGTCAAGCATACAGTCAGCGGTATTCGCTCTCTTATCGAACACATTCAAGCCATTGATGGTGAGTCACGCATTGTGATGGAACATACGGGACGTTATTACGAACCCATTGTCCGTGAACTCTCACAGGCTGACCTTTTCGTATCTGCCGTAAATCCCAAACTTATCAAAGACTTTGGAGATAACTCCCTTCGCAAAGTGAAGTCTGACAAAGCAGATGCTTTAAAAATTGCTCGCTATACTCTTGACAGTTGGACAGAACTCAGACAGTATAGTTTCATGGACGAGATTCGTAATCAGCTTAAAATCATGAATCGCCAGTTTGACTTTTACATGAAACATAAAACCGCTATGAAGAACAACCTTATCGGCATCCTTGACCAAACTTATCCCGGTGCAAATACCTATTTTGATAGTCCTGCCCGGGAGGACGGAAGCCAGAAGTGGGTTGATTTTGCTACCACCTATTGGCATGTGGATTGTGTTCGCAAACTGTCGCTTAACGCATTTGTTGACCACTATCAAAAGTGGTGCAAACGTAGAAAGTACAACTTCAGCCAGTCAAAAGCTGTTGAAATCTATGAAGCATCCAAGGAGATTGTTTCTGTACTTCCAAAAGACGATTTGACAAAACTAATTGTCAAACAGGCTGTTGAGCAATTAAATACGGCTTCTCAGACCGTAGAACAGCTTCGTGCTATGATGAATGAAGCTGCCTCCAAACTGCCTGAATATCCTATTGTAATGGCTATGAAGGGTGTCGGTAGATCACTCGGTCCCCAGCTTATGGCTGAGATTGGTGATGTTTCCCGCTTCACTCACAAAGGGGCTATCACCGCCTTCGCTGGCGTTGACCCCGGCGTAAATGAATCCGGTTCTTACGAACAGAAAAGTGTTCCTGCATCCAAAAGAGGTTCTGGCACTCTTCGTAAAACCTTATTCCAGGTAATGGATGCCCTTATCAAAACCAAACCACAGGATGACCCTGTTTATCTGTTTATGGACAAGAAGCGGTCGCAGGGTAAACCTTACTATGTCTACATGACTGCTGGGGCGAATAAGTTTCTTCGCATCTACTATGGACGGGTGAAAGAATATCTTTCATCGCTTTCGAAATAGTCATCTCATACATACCTTTATTTCAGACCAGCGAATATCGGTGGTCTTATTTCAATGTTCAAATTCCTACATAAAACTTTTTGCCTGAAATAATCAATTTACTATTGATTTTTTATTTGCAGGCTTGTTATTTAGCTTACAGAATATTTACAAAAAGATAGCGCTACTCTTTCTGCACAAATTAAAAGCTGCCAATCATATCTGCAATGACCGCAGAAGATGTGGCAACACTGTCTTCAACAATGTCATCCTTACTACCGTTAGACGGAACGCTATATGTCTTAATCAGACCTGCGCTGATCCATGTAAGCTTGACATTATCTCCGTCATTTTTAACATAGAAAAGATCGTCCTTTAATGTCTCACGCTCATCATCATCTGACGTGATCTTCCATGTTCCGTCGATATTGTAAACGCCAGTAGACAAGCTTGAAATAACAATACCAGAGCCGCTAATGTTTGTTACCGGCTTGTTGGAAAGCTGGTCGTAGTTAGAAACTCCGCCTGTTCCGCTGCCAGAACCTCCACTCCAAAAAGGAATATCACTCATAGCAACCTCCTGTTTGTTAATACATGTAATAGATGTTGACAGCTACAGCCTGTTTGAAAACAAGACTTGTAATGTCAATTTGCCCATACCCTAATTCAAAAACACCAGACACAATCGGGATATCGCATCCGTTGATGGATACCTCTGTGCCTGGATCGCATTGAATACCAATTTTCTTAATAATCATTCGTTCAGCGAATGATAAAACACTATTCTGATGTAATTCAATTTCGTTTCTTCTGAATACATCGACCATGTTTGCATTCGCTGTTGCAGTTCCATTAAAACTACCAAGCGTACCCTTAGACATATATAAACACCTTCCTAATCGTTTTAAGCCAGCTCAACATAATCAAGCTCGTCAAGTGATACAGAATCTATGCTGCTAAGAGTAGACGAATCGAGATCAGACAACAAACGATATCGCTTTAAGCCGGCGACAACATTTGGTGTCAAATGTAGTTCCGAAAATTCCGCCTTAATAAAAGCTTCGAGAGATTCATTGACTGCGGCAATTAGTGACATAAATCCATCCGCAGAAAGATACTTTGTCGATTTCACACCGTTGTTTACAGCAGTCAAATAAAATGTCTGATTTGCATTGCCAAGCGTGTACCACATTTCAAAATCCATCGAGCAGAGCAGATTCATAACAGCTTCTCCTTGCACAGCAAGCAAGTAATACAAATCAAACCGATCTGTGTTTAATTGCATCTCCGTGCCAGCACCAGCAAATGTTTCTTTATCTGTATCAGAACCTGTCTCTTATACACATCTGACGCTGCC
>ENA-OZGB01000724-OZGB01000724.1-human-gut-metagenome-genome-assembly--contig:-NODE-724-length-17980-cov-5.347727_pt1 | contig 17980 bp, 21 predicted proteins | sample MGYA00245113_ERZ653651 | MGnify/ENA primary metagenome ERZ653651 (study PRJEB26926, sample SAMN06165095) | human gut metagenome | biome: ENVO:00009003; feature: ENVO:2100002; material: ENVO:00002003... | reverse complement strand
GCTATTCGTCGGCAGCGTCAGATGTGTATAAGAGACAGGCCGTATCGTGCGGATGAGTGTCAAGATAAATCTGAAGGTCAAGTGCGGCAAATTCGTAGGTTGAAATTTTCTTTAAAAGAATTTCTCTTTCAGTCAAGTCCCTCACCGCATTTCTTTCCGTAGAATGGTTTGTTGAGAACGGGGAACATTGTACCCGACTCAAGCCCCTGCAACGGGCTGTAGGTTGGGGAGTCGAACTGCTGAAAGGGAACATATGCCATAGCCTCGCTCGTTCTCTTTGGCAGACACGGTATTCCGTATTGCTGAGAAATAATTTCTTTAATATCCAATTTAATTCTCCTTTTTGTTCAAACTTATGAACATTGCTGTTCATTCTCATAATATGCCCGTTTCATACTTGTGTTTACATAATAAAAAACAGAGCCGACAGCAATGCCGTCAGCCCTGATACAGAGGTTTTACCGTGAATATCCGATTAATGTTAATTAACCTTTTTGGCAGAATTTGAAGTAACCTTTGCAATGATTGCAAAAACTACGCAAAGCACAATTCCGATTGCCGAAACGATGCCTACAAGAGTGAAGTTTGTGTTTGAAATGAGTGAAAAATCAAGCACACCGCTGTCGGGATTCTGAAGTGACGCAAAAACTGCAACAGCGTCAACAATTACGGCAACCATAAGTGAAAGAATTGAAATTGATGCCGTAACAGTTTCTGTAAGGTTTTTTTCAATTTTCTTTGCAACGCTGATTTTTTCACTTCTGAAGTTAAGACAGCCGAAAAGCCAGAATACAGCCGCCGCATTGATTATTGTTTCGGGAATCATATATGTAGCGTTGTAGCTGAGTGAATAGAGAAGTCCGTCGGTTGACGGGATTGAAACACCTGCCCATACGGTACAGCCCGAAATTACATGACAGATATATCTCAAAGCACAAACTCCTACCGTGCCTGTTACGGCAGCGGCAGACGGATTGCTGACCTTGTTTCTGAGAAAGCCTGCAAGGCCGATAACCGTGAATGCGAATATATAGTCCAAGAAAATGATTGTTACGGCTGCCCAAAATGAAGTTGCGTATGAGAGGGTTGACGCAGTTTGAATAAGCTGAATAATGCTGAATACAAATCCCGAAAGCAATCCCCATTTTACACCGTGACGATATGAGATAATTACAATCGGAACAATGCTGAATGCGGTAACACTGCCGCCGTAGGGAAGCTCTAAGATTTTTACAAAGCTTAAAACTGCCGCAAGTGCAATCATAATTGCACATTCGCACATAACAAGTGCATTTTTCTTATTGTTCGTTTTCATTAAAACTACTCCTTAAAATAAAATTCTCTCGGAGAAAAAACACAACAAAAAAGGAGTATGCCAAAAAGACATACTCCAAGTGCGTACACTTCAAGCTTGATATGTCCCTTCGTTGGCATTATCCAAATCAGGTTGACGGTCGAAATCGAATTTCCTCTCAGCCGGTAACAGCTCCCGTTTTGTATGTGATTATTCTCACTCTGATTACGAATATTACACATCTTTAGGTTGTGTAATATCTGCACTATGATTATAAACTGTATTTGACAATTTGTAAAGTCTTTTGTGTGCAATGTTACAGATAATCGCATATTAATTGACAAACACTTTGCTTTTGTGATAATATGTATCCTGTGATTTTGCGGTTTATTGCCGAATGGCAGTAAATTTTGCAACAATTGATAAACTAATTGAAGAAGGTTTTTTAATGGACAGCAGATTTAATTCACCGGCTGAAATTGCGTCGCTGGTGTCAAAATCAGGTGTAACAAAATCAATGCTTTCTCTGCCGAAAATGATTTTGCTCGGACTTATGGCAGGCGCATTTATCGCATTCGGCGGTGCGGCAAGTGATGTTGCAATGCACGGAGTTGCCGATGTGGGGCTTGCAAGAGTGGTTGCAGGCGTAATCTTCCCTGTGGGACTTATGCTTGTTGTGTTTACGGGAAGTGAACTTTTTACAGGTAACTGCCTTATGATTATTCCGACGCTTGAAAAGAAAATCAAGCCTGTTTCAATGATAAAGAATCTTGTTACGGTTTATATTTCAAATTTTGTCGGTGCAATGATTATTGATTTGCTGATATTTTTTTCGGGACAGCTCAATTATTCAAACGGCGGACTCGGTGCCTTTACAATCAAGGTTGCACTCGCCAAAACAACAATCAATCCTGCAACAGCGATTGTCAGCGGCATACTTTGTAACATTCTCGTGTGCCTTGCAATCGTTATGGCAACAGGCGCAACAGATGCAATAGGTAAGATTTTCGGCGTATTTTTCCCGATTTGTGCATTTGTAGTCTGCGGATTTGAACACTGCGTTGCAAATATGTTCTATATTCCGACAGGTGTTATGGCGGCAATGAATCCCGAATATGTTGCAAAAGCTCAGGAGCTTTACGGTATTACGGCACAGCAATGTCAGAATCTTGCAAATCTTTCGGGTTGTGAATCTCTGCTGTTCGTTACAATCGGCAACATAATCGGCGGTATGGTCTTTGTGGGACTTCCGCTCTATTTTGCCTATATTCGCAAAAAGAAAAGTGCTTAAAATACATAACCATAAATAATTCATGAGAGCAGTCGTTTTGGCTGCTCGTTTTCTTTTTAGTGCAAATTATTTAAAAGTATGTTATAATAAGCCTTACAAAACAAAAACGGAGGATATAATGGATTATTCACAGATTCTTTCACAGCAGTTTAATATTAAAGAGGAGTATGCAAAGAACATCATCACATTGCTTGATGATGGCAACACTATTCCTTTTATTGCACGATACAGAAAGGAAATGCACGGTTCAATGGATGACCAGTTGATTCGTGAATTTTCCGAAAAGCTTGAATATTTAAGAGGACTTGACAAGCGCAGAGATGAAATCCGTTCACTCATTGACGCACAGGAAAAGCTCACGGATGAAATCAACCTCGCACTTGACAAGGCTGCCACGCTAAGCGAACTTGAGGATATTTACCGTCCGTACCGTCCAAAGAGAAAGACAAGGGCGTCAATTGCAAAGGAAAAGGGACTTGAACCGCTTGCTAACGATATTTTAAAGCAGGAAAAAGGTTTTGATCCGTCAAAGTCGGCAGTTGATTATATTGATGAAGAAAAGGGAGTTACCTCCGTTGAAGATGCAATTCAGGGCGCAATGGATATCATTGCAGAACTTGTGTCGGATAATGCGGAAATCCGTAAGAGAATAAGAAATCTTACAAATGCAAACGGTGTGCTTGTGTCTGTTGCAACAGATGAAGAAAAGGACAGCGTTTACAAAAATTATTATGACTACAAAGAGCCTGTTAAAAAGATTGCAGGTCACAGAGTACTTGCCGTGAATCGTGGCGAAAAAGAGGGATTTCTCAAAGTCAGCGTTGAAACCGACAGCGAAAAACCGCTTAATTCAATTTTCAGAGCAATGATTACAGACAAAAATCAGCTTTGTTCAGACATTATCCGTGAGGCTTGCACAGACGCTTATCAGCGACTTATTTATCCCTCAATTGAGCGTGAGGTCAGAAACGACCTTACAGATACCGCCTCCGAAAATGCTATGAAGGTTTTTGCCGTAAACCTCAAGCAGCTGCTTATGCAGCCGCCTGTAAAGGGCAAAACCGTGCTTGCACTTGATCCGGGATATCGCACAGGCTGTAAGACTGCCGTTGTTGACAGCACAGGCAAGGTTCTTGATACAACCGTAATTTATCCTACACATTCAGACAAAAAAATTCAGGAATCAAAGCAGACCTTGCTCCGCCTAATCAAAAAGCATCATGTTGATATTATTTCAATCGGCAACGGTACTGCAAGCAAGGAAACAGAGATGTTCACAGCCGAAACAATCAAAGAGGCTGACCACCCCGTTTATTATATGGTAGTCAGCGAGGCAGGTGCGTCGGTTTATTCGGCATCAAAGCTTGCCGCAACAGAACTTCCCGACCTTGATCTCACACTCAGAAGTGCCGTGTCAATTGCAAGACGACTTCAGGATCCTCTTGCAGAGCTTGTTAAGATTGAGCCTAAGGCAATCGGTGTCGGTCAGTATCAGCACGATATGCCGCAGAAAAAACTCGGTGAAACACTTGACGGTGTTGTAGAGGACTGCGTAAACTCGGTTGGTGCAGATCTTAATACGGCATCGCCTGCACTTTTGTCGAGAGTGTCTGGACTTAACGCAACCGTGTGCAAGAATATTGTTGCTTACCGTGAAGAAAACGGTGCGTTCTCATCAAGAGCAGAACTCAAGAAAGTTCCGAAACTCGGACCTAAAGCGTTTGAGCAGTGTGCAGGATTTTTGCGTGTTCCCGAAAGCAGAAATCCGCTTGATAACACAGGCGTTCACCCCGAAAGCTACAAGAGTGCAAAAGAACTTTTAGGACTTCTTGAATATTCTGACAAAGAAATAAAATCAGGCAACTTCTCCGATATTCAGCAGAGAGTAAAGGCAAAGGGAACAAAGTCACTTGCCGATGTTCTCGGAATCGGACTTCCAACCCTTGACGATATTGTAAAGGAACTTTCCAAACCGGGCAGAGATCCCCGTGATGAACTGCCAGCACCAATGCTCAGAAGTGATATTCTCGACATCAAGGATTTGAAAGAGGGAATGGAGCTTAAAGGCACGGTCAGAAATGTAATCGATTTCGGCGCATTTGTCGATATAGGTGTTCATCAGGACGGACTTGTTCATATTTCGCAGATTTGCGATAAGTACATCAAGCACCCGAGCGAAGTTCTCAAAGTCGGTGATGTTGTAAATGTAAAGGTTCTTTCAGTTGATCCCGAAAAGAACAGGATTTCTCTCACAATGAAATTTTAATGCGAATAAAGCAAAAAGCCGGCTATCCGCCGATTGATATTAAGTTTGCCGACAGAATTGCCTATTATAATGCTTTTGACGAATATTATGTAAAGCATAGTCTGTCTGCAATGGAAAAGCTTTTTGCAGGTTATGTCAACGAAAGATTGGATACCTATTTAAAAATGCTTAAAAGTAATTGACGAGGTGCGCTTATGAAAAAGGCGGTTGCAATAATTTGTGCTATTATTATTTTTGCGTTTTCGTTGATTGGGTGCGGTGATAAAGATACGGTCGCCTATAATCTGAAACTCAATGTTTCAAGCGGTGAAGTTGCGGAATCGTTTGACACGCACGGTGGATTTAACGGTGACGGAGCAACCTTTGCCAAAATTAAATTTTCGGATGACAGTGCTTTAGCACAAATCGAAAATAATAATGTATGGACGCCGTTGCCGTCCGATGAAACGGTTCAGTCTTTGTTATACGGCGATTACAGCGGATTTGTGTGTGATGAAAACGGCAATTCGCTCATACCCGAAATAAAGAACGGCTATTCAATGTTGATTGACAAACAAGATAAAAGCCTTACGAATATGCTTGAAAGAGCGTCGCTTAATTTTGTATTGGGAGTTTATGACACCGACACAAACACGCTTTATTACTATGAGTTAGACACATAATTTCAGCGTTCAAAAAGGTGGGGAGAATATGCTTATAAAAATCGGTGATTTTGAATTTACTGAGGTATGGGATTGGTCGGAAAAAGTGTATCGCCTTATTGAAAGCAGTTGAGTAAAAAACAAAGGCTGACGAGAAATCGTCAGCCTTTTGTGTATAATATTCGGTAATTATTCAGCCTTTTACTGCATATGATTTTCAAGGTGATTTTTCAATGCGGCAAAGGTTTCGTCGCTGATAATGTGTTCCATTTTGCAGGCATCTGCGGCGGCAGTTTCGGGATTAACTCCGAGCATAACAAAGAGCTTTGAAAGAACGGTGTGTCTTTCATATGTTTTTTCTGCAATTTCCCTGCCGAGGTCGGTAAGAATAAGCGAGCCGTCATCGCCGACTTTAAGATAACCGCCCTCTTTGAGAAGACCAACGGCACGGCTGACGCTCGGCTTTGAATATCCCATTTCTTCACATACATCAATTGATCTTATATAATTGCTCTTTTTTGAAAGAACATATATTGTTTCAAGGTACATTTCACCTGATTCTTTTAATTGCATAGTCTGCACTCCTTTACATTGTCTAATCATATCATGATATGAACAAAAAATCAATAAAATTAATTGTGCTTTCAATAATTATGAAAAAACGATTTACCGAAATCAACAAAAATAATATCCAAATTACAGATGTGAAATATTCAATTTGCCAAAATTCAAAATAAAATAAAATTTTTTCGCAAGCCTATTGACATATTTCGAGTTTTATAGTACCATATAATCGGTTAGCGAGAGCTAACCTTTGATTAACAAATATTGTTAGTATCTGCTAACTTAAAGGAGATTGATTTTATGATGCCTTTGATGTTTGCTAACACAGGTGAAACCAATATTATAAAGAAAGTCGGAGGTTCTCCCGAGGTTAAAAAGCACCTTGAAAATCTCGGTTTTGTTGCCGGCGGAGAGGTTACCATTATTTCGTCACTCGGCGGAAATGTTATTGTTAACGTAAAGGAAACACGAGTTGCAATCAGCGAAGAAATGGCTCGTAAAGTTATGATTTGATTCTATGTAACAAACACACGGCGGAGTTGTTCCGAGAGGTGTTTTTATACGGCTTTATGCTCAATTTTAGATGGAGGAAACTGTTATGAAAACTTTAAAACAGGCAAAAGTAGGTGAAACCGTTAAGGTTGTTAAGCTTCACGGTGAGGGCGCTGTCAAACGCAGAATTATGGATATGGGCATCACAAAGGGTGTTGAAATTTACATCAGAAAAGTTGCTCCGCTCGGAGATCCGATTGAAATTACTGTAAGAAATTATGAACTTTCGCTCAGAAAAGCCGATGCTGAAATGATCGAAGTTGAGTAATTTATACTTATAAATCCTACGGGAGAAATCCCGTATTTTTATAACATTACGGTTAGCTTTTGCTAATCTAAGAGAGGATAACTGATATATGGAAATTAAAATTGCTCTTGCAGGTAACCCTAACTGCGGTAAGACAACTTTGTTTAACGCACTCACGGGTTCCAATCAGTTTGTCGGTAACTGGCCCGGTGTAACTGTTGAGAAAAAAGAGGGTAAGCTCAAAAAGCACAAGGATGTTACAATCATGGACTTGCCCGGTATCTATTCACTTTCACCTTATACTCTTGAAGAGGTTGTTGCCCGTAACTATCTTGTAGGTGAACGCCCCGATGCGATTCTCAACATCATTGACGGTACTAACCTTGAAAGAAACCTTTACCTCACAACACAGCTTACAGAACTCGGTATCCCTGTTGTTGTGGCAATCAATATGATTGATCTCGTTAAGAAGAACGGCGATTCAATCAACATTGATGAGCTTTCAAGACAGCTTGGTTGTAAGGTTATGGAAATTTCGGCTCTTAAAGGCACAGGCATTATGGAAGCTGCCGAGGCCGCAATCAAAGCCGCAGGCTCAACAAAGACAATCCCCATGCACAGCTTTAACGGTGCTGTTGAACACGCAATTGCTCACATTGAAGAGGCTGCGGTTCACGATATGCCCGAGGAACAGCAGCGTTGGTACGCTATCAAGATTTTTGAGCGTGACGACAAGGTTCTTGCAAAGCTTGACATTCCGCAGAATGTTATTGACCACATTGAAAAAGATATTCAGGCGGCTGAAAAAGAGCTTGATGATGACGCAGAGAGTATCATCACTAATGAGAGATACATCTACATTGCCTCAATCATCAAGAGCTGTTATAAGAAGAAAAACAAGGGTAAGCTTACAACATCGGACAAGATTGATAAGGTCGTAACCAACCGTTGGCTCGGCCTTCCGATTTTTGCGGTTATTATGTTCCTTGTTTACTACATCTCAATGCAGACAGTAGGTACTGCCGCAACTGACTGGGCAAATGACGGTCTTTTCGGTGACGGCTGGCACCTTTTCGGTATCGGCTCATCACAGGCTGCCGAGGCTGAAGAAACCTATGGTGATTCAGATGCAATTATCGAGGCATTCAATGCTCAGTACGGTAATGACGACATTGCCGAAGCGATTGACCTTGAATCTAAAAATTATTCCGAAGATGCCGCTAAGGCTGCTCTTGCAGAACTCGTAAATCTCACACCTTCAGATGCAAGCGTTACATATTCTGTTCAGGATGAAGAAACTCTTGAAATTACAGAAACTCCCGATACTAAGAAATCTGCCCTTGAAGAGGCTGTTTCAAACTACCTCAACACAGATTATAAAGAGGGTTACGGTGCTCCCGATGCCGCAACATACGGAATCTGGGTTCCCGGTATTCCAAAACTTATTGAGAACGGTCTTAACCAAATCAATTGTGCAGACTGGCTTCAGGGTCTTATTCTTGAAGGTATCGTAGCCGGTGTAGGTGCGGTTCTCGGCTTTGTTCCGCAGATGCTTGTACTCTTCATTCTCCTTGCTTTCCTCGAAAGCTGCGGTTATATGGCTCGTATCGCATTCGTACTTGACCGTATTTTCCGTAAGTTCGGTCTTTCGGGTAAGTCATTTATCCCAATGCTTGTCGGCACAGGCTGCGGTGTTCCGGGCATCATGGCATCCCGTACAATTGAGAATGAGCGTGACCGCCGTATGACTATTATGACAACAACATTCATTCCATGCGGTGCTAAACAGCCGTTCATCGCTATGATTGCAGGCGCTGTCTTCGGTGGTTCACCGTGGATTGCAACATCGGCTTACTTCATCGGTATGGCTGCAATCGTAGTTTCAGGCATTATGCTTAAAAAGACAAAGATGTTCTCAGGCGACCCCGCTCCGTTTGTAATGGAGCTTCCGGCTTATCATCTTCCGACAGTAAGCAACCTTCTCCGTTCAATGTGGGAGCGTGGCTGGTCATTCATCAAGAAAGCCGGCACAATCATTCTCCTTTCTACAATCTTTGTTTGGTTCACAACATACTTCGGATTTGTTGACGGTACATTCCGTATGCTCGGTGAGGACGAAATCGGAAACTCAATTCTTGCCGCAATCGGTAACGGTCTTGCATGGATTTTTGCACCGCTCGGCTGGGGCAACTGGCAGGCAACCGTTGCATCCATCACAGGTCTTGTTGCTAAGGAAAACATCGTTGGTACAATGGGTATCCTTTATCCGGGCGGATGGACGGAAATCGGCACCGCATTCACAGGTCTCAGCGGTTTCTCGTTCCTTCTCTTCAACCTCCTCTGCGCTCCTTGCTTTGCCGCTATGGGTGCTATCAAGAGAGAGATGAACAACATCAAGTGGTTCTGGTTCGCAGTCGGTTATCAGTGTGTATTTGCTTATGCAATTGCATTTATGGTATTCCAGTTCGGTTCAATCTTTGCAGGCGGTCTTAATGTAATCGGTCTTATCTTTGCCGTTGCAGTATTTGCATTTATGATTTATATGCTCGTAAGACCTTACAAAGAGGCTACAACTCTTAAAGTTAAGCCGGCTAAGAAGTAATAAATTTATTGATTAACAATGGGAGGAATAAATATGTTGGAATGGTTAGCGGCTAATATCGGCACAATCATTGTTGCATTAATTGTTATTGCCGTGATTGCTTTTGTGGTTGCCCGTATGGTAAAAGACAAAAAAGAGGGCAAATCCTCCTGCGGTGCAAACTGTGCGCACTGTGCGTGTCACGGTGACTGCCATAATCATAAGTAAATGTTTTGTAGGGGGTACAGCTTTTTAGCTGTACCCCTTCTTGTTTGTTATTGAAATTATGAATTTGGTGTTGAAGAAATTTTACGGTGTAAAGTGTATTCAGAACTGTTCTGAATCGTAAAAAATAAAAGGAGAGATAAATATGGAGTATGTTTTTTACGGGTTGCTTGCCGTGGCATTCATTGCGTTTGTGGTTCTCGTAATCAGAAGTTACAGGAAAAAGCTTGCAAGCGGATGTTGCGGTGCAAGTGACGAAAGCGTTAAGAAAAACAAGGTTGCCGATAAGGATAAGTCACATTATCCCTATGAAAAAACTCTTGTTGTTGACGGAATGGTCTGTAAAAACTGTTCCGCAAGAGTAGAAAACGCACTCAATTCAATTGACGGTGCGTGGGCAGAAGCCGATGTTTCTTCCGGCAGAGTTACGGTCAGAATGAAAAGAGAAATTGAGGATAAAGTCCTCAAAAAGACAGTTAACGATATAGGCGCATACACCGTTATGAAGGCGGAATAAGGTTTTAGAAGCTTATGGCAGTATTGCAGAAAATTGACAATCCATACGGTATGATACAGACTGTTGAACACTGCGAATCGTTCAGCATATACCGTTCACAGGACAGCACGGGCGATTGCGAGGTCACCGTGTATCCTGTGTTTTCAGGCATTGAGCTTGTGTATTACGATGTACATATGCAAAGTTGTGACATTAATCTTGCAAAGGAAAGAGAAATGCTCATCATCACGCATTGTCAGGAGGGCAGAATTGAGTTTGAATACAAAAACGGCGAATATCTTTACCTTGCGTCGGGTGATTTGTCGATACAGAAGAATACGGAAAACATCCGACACAGATATTGTCCGCTGAGCCACTACCACGGTGTGTCGGTTGCAATTGATATGGACCGTGTGCCAAGGTGTTTTTCGTGTATTCTTGACGATGTTTTTGTCAGCCCCGAAGAGCTTGAAATGAAATTCTGTTCCGAAAAGCCGTACTCAATTATGCGTGAAAATATCAGCATTGAGCATATTTTTTCGGAACTCTATTCCGTTCCCGAAAATATCCGAAAGGGTTATCACAAGGTTAAGGTGCTTGAACTTCTTTTGTTTTTGAGCGGTCTTGAATACAAGGGTGAGAGTGAGGAAAGACGATATTTTTCACGCTCACAGGTTACCGCCGCAAAAGAGGCAAAAAAATATCTGCTTGCTCACCTTGACGAGCATATAACAATTACAGAGCTTGCCGATATGCTCGGCATCTCTTCAACTTCTCTCAAAATCTGTTTTAAGGGTGTCTACGGCGACACGATTAACGGCTACATAACGAACTGTAAAATGCAAAAGGCCGCCTCGCTTTTGAAAAACACCGACAAAAGTGTGCTTGAAATTGCAGGAATTGTCGGCTACAACAACGGCAGTAAGTTTGCGGGTGCTTTCAGAAGGGTGATGAATAAGTCGCCGAACGAGTACAGAAAATCGCTCGTCTGAACAGAGCCTTATATGTCCGTAAAGAGCAGTAAAAAGACTTTGTAAAGTGCTATAATAACATTGTCGAAAAGATACGCCTATATTCTTTTCTGACGGACTGCGGGAATATCCGCAGAGTATTTGATGATTACTTTGCCGGGTAATTATTCATAATATCTCTTCTCCTTTCAGGGACAGCGTTTGCTGTCCCTAAATCTTTGCTGAAATTGTCTGTCCGTTTGGAGCGTAGAAAACCTTTTAAGAGCCGATAACAACATTGATTGATGGTATATTTTAACTGTAAGATAAAGACAACAAACAAGTCTTGCTTATGGAATTAAGTTAGCAAAAGCTAACTATGAAACAATTATCGGATAATCACTGTGGTGTATTTATTCAATTCTATTCAAATCATTCATTCAATTATTTAGAGGAAAAGATGTCAGAAGATTTAATTATCAAGCATTGTTCCCCAACGCTTGCAGGAATAAAAACGGCTAACCTTTTTAACTGTCCGTACTCATCACGGCTTGAGTGCGAATGTGATGTGAGAAAGCTGAATAAAATGTTCTGCAAAAAGGGAATAAAAGTTCTGCCACTGAAGTTCAGCAACGGAAAGGCTTTAATCTATATTTTTCGCCCGTCCAAGCTTGCTGTTGATTTGTCCGATGAATATGCGTGCAAGCTGCTTGAGTCGCAGGGGTATCATTCACACGATGCCGCACGCTGTATAAGGGAGCTTCGCCACCGACTTAAAGACTCAACCGAGTTCCCACACGAAATCGGACTGTTCCTCGGTTATCCTCCCGAAGATGTCCGTGGCTTTATTCTTCATAAAGGAAATTGCTGTAAATATTCAGGTTGCTGGAAGGTTTACGGTAATGAAGAAAAAGCAGCCAAAGAGTTCGCCAAATTCAAAAAATGTTCTGACATCTATTACTCTAAGTGGTTACAGGGCACACCTATTCAGAAACTGACGGTTGCGTGTAACTGACTTAAAGTGTAATCAAGTACAAAAACTGAAAGGTGAGTATATAATATGAGTAAAGTAGCAGTAGTATTCTGGAGCGGCACAGGTAACACAGAGCAGATGGCGGAAGCCGTTGCCGAGGGTGCAAAATCCGCAGGCGCAGAAGTTACTCTTGCAAATGTAAACGATTTTGATTCTTCATCGGTTGCCGATTTTGACGGCATTGCATTCGGTTGTCCTGCAATGGGTGCGGAGGTTCTTGAGGACAGCGAGTTTGAGCCTGTTTTCAATGAATGTGAAAGTGCGTTAAACGGCAAAAGCATTGCCCTCTTCGGTTCATACGGCTGGGGTGACGGCGAATGGATGAGAAACTGGGAAGACACCTGTAAGGGTGACGGTGCAAACCTTGTTTGCGAAAGCGTTATCTGTAACGATGCTCCCGATGACGACGCCCTTGAGGCTTGCAAAAAGCTTGGCGCATCACTTGCTTAACTTAGGCTGTAAGTATTCAATTAGTTAATACCAATTTCATAATTTCATAGAAACGCCTGTTTACGCTTGTAAGCAGGTGTTTTTATTTGTTCGTTATTATTATTTTATATTCTGTTTGCGAATTATGAATAAGACTTAAAAAAATCCTGCAAAAATTCCCTTTGTTTATTCTAAAAAAACTTGATTTTAAAGCTTTGTTGTATTAAAATAGGCAATGGATACATATAGAAAAGGAAGTAATTGGTATGCTTACATTAGACAAAATCTATCACGCATCATATGTTTTGAAGGATGTTATCAGACAGACTAATATTGTTCAGGCAAGGGGTATTTGTGATGATTGTGATGTTTATCTCAAACCCGAAAATCTTCAGATTACAGGTTCATTCAAGGTAAGAGGTTCAGGTTACAAGATTTCTCAGCTTACCGAAGAAGAAAAGGCAAGAGGTGTTATTGCCTGTTCTGCAGGCAACCACGCTCAGGGTGTTGCACTTGCTGCTACAAAGTACGGTATCAAGTCGCTTATCTGTCTGCCTGACGGTGCACCTATTTCAAAGGTTGAGGCTACTAAGAACTACGGAGCCGAGGTTTGTATGGTTCCGGGTGTTTATGATGACGCTTATAACGAGGCTTTAAGACTTCGTGATGAAAAGAACTATACATTTATCCACCCGTTTGACGATGAAAATGTAATTGCAGGTCAGGGTACAATCGGTATCGAAATTATGAATGAAATGCCCGATGTTGACGCTGTTGTATGTGCAATCGGCGGCGGCGGACTTATTTCGGGTGTTGCCTGTGCAATCAAGAGCCTTAATCCTAACATTAAGGTTTACGGTGTTCAGGCAGAGGGCGCTCCTTCAATGGTTGAGTCAATCAAGAACGGCGAGCCTGTTCATCTTGACAGCGTTTCTACAATTGCCGACGGTATTCAGGTTAAAGAACCGGGTGAGCATACATTTGAATATGTTAAGAAGTATGTTGACGATATCGTAACAGTAAGCGATGACGAAATTTCATCTGCAATTCTCAAGCTTATTGAGTCACAGAAGATGATTGCCGAGGGCGCAGGCGCAGCTCCTTTGGCTGCTGTAATGTTCAACAAGCTCCCTGTTAAGGGCAAGAAGGTTGTTTGCGTTGTATCAGGCGGTAACATTGATGTTACAATCCTTTCAAGAGTTATCAAGCGTGGACTTCTCATGACAGGCAGACAGCAGACTTTCTGTGTTGAACTTCAGGATAAGCCGGGTCAGCTCGTTGCCGTTTCAAATATTATTGCAGAAAAGGGTGCAAATGTAATTTCTATCCACCACGAAAGAGGCGGAGAGGGTACAGATGTAAACGGTTGTTACCTCCGTGTTGTTCTTGAAACAAGAGATTTTGCTCAGATTAAAGAAATTCATGATGCACTTGTTGACGCAGGCTTTAAGCTTGTTTAATCAGTAATTTTTAATATATTGACAGGAGGTCATTATAATGGAAAAGGTTTATACTAAAAATGCTCCCGATGCTATCGGTCCGTATTCACAGGCTGTAAAGGTAAACGGTCTTGTTTTTACATCTGGTCAGATTGCAATTAACCCTGCAACAGGCAATGTTGAGGCTGCAACAATTGAAGCTCAGACAGAACAGGTTTGCACAAACCTTAAAAATGTTCTTGAGGCATCAGGCAGTTCACTTGAAAAAGCTGTTAAGACAGTTTGTTTCTTAAAAAATATGGAAGATTTCGGTGCTTTCAATGAGGTTTACGGCAAGTATTTCACATCAAAGCCCGCAAGAAGCTGTGTTGCAGTAAAACAGCTTCCAAAGGATGTCCTTGTTGAAGTTGAGGTTATTGCAGAAGTTTAATTCTGGTTAAGAATTAAAAATAATATCCGTATAAAAATTACAATCCCGATTAACCGTAAAAAGTTAATCGGGATTTTTGCGTTTATATTTGAAATATATGTTGTTATGAGAATGTAGGGGCGGATAGTTTGTAATGCCCACAAAACATATCAAGCCCGAGCGTAGCATTGTAATTGTTTGTACAATTTATCAACAATATTTTTTAAAATAAAAAAATCGGGAACAAGAATTTGCGCTTGTACACAAACCTTACTCCCGAAATTATCGAACAATTTAATTCTATTAGCCGACAGCCTTTAAAAGCTCGTCAACCTTATTTGTCTTTTCCCATTCAACACCGAGTTCTTCTCTGCCCATATGACCGTAAGCGGCAAGTGGGAGATACTTTGTTTCCGTGAGCTTGAGCTGTCTGATGATAGACTGCGGACGGCAGTCAAATACCTTTTCAACAGCGTTTGCCAGTTCTTCGTTTGAATATTTTGATGTGCCAAATGTGTCAACCATAATTGAAACAGGCTTTGCAACACCGATTGCATATGCAAGCTGAATTTCGCACTTCTTGGCAAGCTTAGCGGCAACAATGTTCTTTGCAATATATCTTGAGTAGTAAGCGGCACTGCGGTCAACCTTTGTCGGATCTTTACCGCTGAATGCACCGCCGCCGTGACGAGAAAATCCGCCGTAGGTATCAACAATAATCTTTCTGCCTGTAAGACCTGAGTCGCCAACAGGACCGCCGATTACAAATCTGCCTGTCGGGTTTACGAAAATCTTTGTGTTCTCGTTCATAAGCTCAGCAGGGATAATCGGTTTGATAACATACTCGATAAGGTCTTTTCTAATCTGCTCAAGTGTAACATCTTCATCATGCTGTGTTGAAATTACAACCGTGTCAATGCCGACAATCTTGTCATCGTCATATTCAACAGTAACCTGAGTCTTACCGTCGGGACGGAGATATGAAAGAGTGCCGTCTTTTCTTACCTTTGCAAGCTGTTTTGCAAGCTTGTGGGCAAGAGAAATAGGCATCGGCATAAGTTCGGGTGTTTCATCACACGCATAACCGAACATCATGCCCTGATCACCTGCACCAATCTGATTGTCGGTATCGCTTTCGCCGTCTTTAAGCTCAAGGCTTTCGTTTACGCCCATTGCAATGTCGGGTGACTGTGCGTCAATTGATGTGAGAACCGCACAGGTGTTGCCGTCAAAACCGCACCTCGGATCGTTGTAGCCAATGTTGTTTACAACCTTTCTTGCAACATCTGCGATGTCAACATAGCAATCGGTTGAAATTTCACCCATAACATGAATCATGCCTGTTGTAGCCGTAACCTCACAGGCAACATGAGCGTTTTTATCCTGAGAGAGGATTTCGTCAAGAACTGCGTCGGAAATCTGGTCACACACTTTGTCGGGATGACCTTCCGTTACAGACTCGGATGTAAATAAATGTTTAGCCATTTAGAAAACTCCTTCCAAAAAAATAAGCACCGTTCTTCCGAAAGGTGCCGTGTTTACTCATCTTTCGGTAAATACCGCAGGATTTGGCACCTTGCATACGCAGGTTGCCGGACTTCGCAGGGCCTGTCCCCTCAGTCACTCTTGATAAGATCATTCTTATTCAATTCTATAAATAGATTATACAGTATATTTCGACAAATTTCAAGATTAATTTGCAATTTTAAAAAGGTAAAAATAGTAAATATTTCAGCCGTTTGGATTGAAAATTTTAACTTATAGTGCTAAAATTAACCCGAGGTGACTGAAAATGAGTATTACCGTGAGAGAATACGGGGAAAATGATATTAAGGGTATGATTTCCGTATGGAATGAAGTTGTAAGGGACGGAGTTGCCTTTCCGCAGGCTGAAGAACTTGATTTTGAAAGCGGAAAAAAGTTTTTTGCAGAGCAAACTTGTTGTCCCGTTGCAACCGATGAAAACGGCGAGATTCTCGGAATGTATATTCTTCATCCGAATAATGTCGGCAGATGCGGTCATATCTGCAACGCTAGCTATGCAGTTTCTTCTTCTGCAAGGGGAAAAGGTGTCGGCAGAATGCTTGTGTCGGATTGCCTTGAGCGTGCTAAAAAATACGGCTTCAAAATTTTGCAGTTCAATGCTGTTGTAAAAACCAACACATCTGCAAGAAAACTTTATGAAAGCCTCGGTTTTGTAAAACTCGGAGTTATTCCAAAAGGCTTTTTGATGAAAGACGGTCACTATGAGGACATCTGTCCTTATTATAAAGAACTTTAAAATTTCAATTTAATCAGGAGGACAAGAAATATGATTATTGATTTTAAGCATATGGAAGAGCAGATTTTGCCGAATTTTAAAGGCGGAGAAAAGGCATATGCTGTAAAGAAATTCACGGATGACAGAAATATGATTATGCACGGTCGCCTTGAAAGCGGTGCGTCAATCGGACTTCACACTCATGAGGGCAACTGCGAAATGTTCTACATCATTGAGGGAACAGGCAAGGTGCTTATGGACGGCGAGTATGAAAGGGTTGAGGCAGGCGTGTGCCACTATTGCCCGAAAGGCCATACACACAGCCTTATTAATGACAGCGACTCCGACCTTGTATTCTTTGCTGTTGTTGCAGAGCAGAAGTAATTTTATTTTCGGTTTATGATTTCCGATTATTCTCTGTTGTATCTTAAATTCCTAGGCAAAAACTAAAACAGGGGTGATTACGGTGAACAGAACTGCAGAAATACTCGGAGAAAAATGGGATTTGCCGCTTGGCTTTACAATGGCACTCGGAGAAAATCCCGACGCAATGTTTGTCTTTTCAAGTATGCCGAAAAAGTACCGTGAAAGCTGCATTGACAGGGCAAGAAACGCAAATTCCCGTTGTGAAATGCAGAGAATAGTATCGGATATAGCACAAAAATCTTTTAATGATTTTATAGGTTAACAAAAAAGCAACGGAGCAAAAACTTCGTTGCTTTTAAATTGCTGTCTGTTATTCGTTTGCACTTTTATAAAAATCTCTTTTACCGATAAGCTCGCTTGCATTTCTCCAACGAACTTTCTTTGAGCAGATGACCGTGCCTTTATAATTGTGTATGTCATCTTCCTTTACATCACCATTATCGCACCAATAAATAAGACTGTCTTTTATGAAAAATGATGCGTCCAATATTTCACAGGTGTAGTCCGGATTTACAGGGTACATGCTTATATATTCAAGTTCGGAAAATTCAAGTTCAAGTGCGGAAATATCCTCAAATTGTCGCTGAATAAGAACTGTTAATGTACGCTTTGTGTTTACTGGCGACATTGACAGATTCGTTTCGACATAAGCACCGCTTGAATATTTTATTTCTTTTATGCAACTGTCGTGAAATCCGATAATTTCTTTCATGAAATTGTCAATTTCATGCTGTGTGTGAGTTTTCGGAGAGAATAGGAAAAACCGTAAAAAGCCGTTAAAAAAAGTCAAAAATCTGAAAATGTAGAAAACAAGCCGTTTTTTGGGTGTAAAAAGAAATTACACTTTGAAAAAACAGATTGTTTTTTTATTTAGTGC
>ENA-OZGB01000685-OZGB01000685.1-human-gut-metagenome-genome-assembly--contig:-NODE-685-length-18557-cov-7.154091_pt1 | contig 18557 bp, 17 predicted proteins | sample MGYA00245113_ERZ653651 | MGnify/ENA primary metagenome ERZ653651 (study PRJEB26926, sample SAMN06165095) | human gut metagenome | biome: ENVO:00009003; feature: ENVO:2100002; material: ENVO:00002003... | reverse complement strand
ACGAGATTAGCTGCAGTCTCGTGGGCTCGGAGATGTGTATAAGAGACAGAGACAGCAGATGAACGCACTGTATATCATCCACAAATATCTGGAGATCAAAGGCGGTAAAAAGCCTGCCCGTCCGCTGACCTTTATTTTCGGCGCGAAGGCAGCTCCGGCTTATGTCATTGCACGGGATATCATCCATCTGCTCTTAGTCCTGCAGCAGATCATCAATAACGATCCGGATGTAAAGGACTACATGAAGGTTGTTATGGTAGAAAACTATAACGTAAGCTATGCAGAAAAGCTGATCCCTGCCTGCGATATTTCCGAGCAGATCTCTCTGGCTTCCAAGGAAGCATCCGGTACCGGCAACATGAAGATGATGTTAAACGGTGCGGTGACACTGGGCACAGCTGACGGTGCAAACGTTGAAATCCACGACCTCGTCGGTGAGGACAACATCTATATCTTCGGCGAAAACAGCGAGCAGGTTATCGATCACTATGCAAAGGCAGACTACGTGTCCAGAAGCTTCTACGAGAAGAGCCCTGTGATCAAAGCAGCAGTGGACTTCATCGTAAGCGATCAGGCGCTGGCAGTTGGTCATAAGGAGAATCTGGAGCGCCTCTACAACGAGCTGCTGAATAAGGACTGGTTCATGACCCTGCTGGATCTGGAAGACTATATTGCAACCAAAGACCGTATGTTTGCAGACTACGAGGATCAGGAAAAGTGGAAACGCATGATGGTGGTAAATATCGCCAAAGCCGGATTCTTCTCTTCCGATCGTACTATCGCAGAATACAACCGCGATATTTGGAAATTAAAATAAGGATACCAGGGGAAAAGGTCTAAGCACCCAGGGGCCTGCTCCTGGGTGGGGGAAAGACCTCTTGACCTGTCATACATGAGAAATCGGAGATTTCAAATGATGAAAAGGGCGAAAAGTCAGAAGACCGACTGTGCTTGCACGGGGGTTCTGATCTTTCGCCCTGCATGGCGTGACAAAACATATCGTTCAAAGGATGAGAGGAAAAAAGAATGAGAAAAAGCGGTGTTTTATTACCGGTTACCAGCCTGCCATCCCGATTCGGCATCGGAACCTTTTCCAAAGAAGCCTATGCTTTTGTGGATTTTCTGAAGGAAGCGGGACAGAAGCTGTGGCAGATCCTGCCCTTGGGACCCACCGGATATGGGGATTCTCCCTATCAGGCATTTTCTACCTTTGCGGGCAATCCCTACCTGATCGATCTCGAAGAGCTGATCGAAAATGGATGGCTGACAGAAGAAGAATGTGAGAATACAGACTGGGGCGGCAGCAAGTCCTATGTGGATTATGAAAAAATGTATCAGGGACGTTTTCCCCTGCTGCGCAAGGCATACCACAACAGCCATATCGCAGAGAATGCTGAATTTATTGCATTCTGTGAGGAAAATGACTGGTGGCTTTCTGATTATGCGTTGTTTATGGCGATCAAGGACAGTCAGGGCGGCGCAAGCTTCCTGGAATGGGACGCACCTTTAAAGCTGCGGGAGCCTGAAGCAATCAGACGCTGCAGACATGAGTTGTCCGATGAAATCTGCTTCTGGCAGTTTTTACAGTATTTATTTGCAAAACAGTGGCAGGCACTCAAGGCCTATGCCAATGGAAAAGGGATCTCTATTATCGGAGATATCCCGATTTACGTTGCGCTTGACAGTGCAGATACCTGGTCTCATCCGGAGCTGTTCCAGCTTTCTGAGGGCTGTGTGCCCAAGGCAGTTGCAGGGGTTCCGCCGGATGCCTTTTCTGCCACCGGTCAGCTGTGGGGCAATCCTCTTTATGACTGGGAATATCACAAAAAGACCGGCTATGACTGGTGGATCTTAAGAATCGGTTATAGCTATCGCCTCTACGATATCGTCCGCGTAGATCATTTCCGTGGCTTTGAGGCATATTTCTCGATTCCTTACGGAGACGAAACTGCAGTCAATGGTCACTGGGAAAAGGGACCCGACTTCGAGCTGTTTGCAGCGATGAAGATGAAGCTGGGCAAAAAAGAGATGATCGCAGAGGATCTGGGTGTGATTACACCTCCTGTCCGCAAAATGATCAAAAAATGCGGATATCCGGGTATGAAGGTATTGCAGTTCGCATTTGACAGCTACGACAGCGAATACCTGCCGCACAATTATGATAAGAACTGTATTGTTTACACCGGAACCCATGACAATCAGACAACCCGCGGCTGGTACGAAGAAAACAACCGCAAGGTGCAGAAATACATTCGTGAGTACCTGCGGGTAAAAAGCGGTAAAGATGTGGTGGAAGCGATGATCGCAACAGCGATGTCCTCAACCGCAGGAACCGCAGTGATCCCGATGCAGGATTGGCTCGGACTCGGACGAGAAGCCCGCATGAACTTCCCGTCCCCCCTTGGAGACAACTGGAAATGGCGCCTGACGGACGGACAGCTGACGGATGCACTGGCAGCACATATGAAGGACGTGACAGAGACCTATTGCAGGTGATTTGCCCTGATGAACAAGAAATCCCGGAGAGCTGCAGCTCTCCGGGATTTCGTTTGTGTTGACCGTGAACACTTATATCCTTTGCCTGATCCTATAATAGTATGGAGACGATCTTATTTCAAGATCAAATTCGAATTATGATACGCCGGATCCTTCGTCACATCCTGGTCGAACCAGTCCGGCGGTGTGAATGCGTTTGCTTCCTCGATGGATGGAAATTCTACTTCTGCGATGATAAGCGGCGCCAGAGACTTCTCAAAAACATCCAGCTCGATGGTATAAGGATCCCAGGGGATCAGATATCGTTTTTTGGAAATACAGATGCCGTCGGCTTTCGGAAGCAGATGCTCATAGGAGGACTGATTGAGCGGAAGATTATATTCTTCCCGCGCCATCAGCCCTTTTCCTTTGTAGGTCAGATAATATTCATCATCCTGTCTGCGGATGCGCAGGACGGGATCGGTGTTTAAATAAGCCTGCTCGATGAGGTGGAAGGGATAGCTGTCCAGATTTTCCGGCAGAGCTTTGACTGTGAATTTTCGTTCGATTTCCATAGGGGGCATAGCGGTACTCCTTTGTGTATTTTAGATGCTCGATAGGTTTAGTATAGCACACATACGCAGGATTTGTGAATTTTGTTGTGGAAGCACCCTGAATTTTAACATTCTTTAGAAATTATTCATACTTTTTCCCTTTTATGGAACAGAGATTTCTGCTAAGATAGGAATGGTTCAAATGGCAGGCTGCGGAAGCGCTCGACGGAGGAAGGTGACGTTTAAGCAGGCGGCTGCCAGACATCAGAAAATGAACTTAAGAAGAAAGGGGACATACAGATGGCGAAAATTGGTGTATTTTTTTCGGCTGGTTATGAAGAAATAGAAGCGTTGACAGTGGTGGATCTCTGCAGACGGGCGGGCATCGAGGTGACAATGGTTTCCGTGGATGAGACGGCGGCGGTGACCGGTTCGCATCAGATTACCGTGCAGATGGATCAGCTGCTTTCTGAGACAGATTTTGATGCGTTCGATCTGCTGGTGCTTCCGGGGGGAATGCCTGGAACCCTGCATCTGGAAGACTGTGATGGATTAATGGAACAGCTGGATCGTTTTTATAGCGCTGGAAAATGGGTTGCAGCGATCTGCGCGGCCCCGCAGATTTTCGGACATCGCGGATATTTGAAGGGGAGAAAGGCGACGAGCTTCCCTTCCATGGAAAAGGAGCTGGACGGCGCCTTTGTGACGCACGGCGCAGCAGAGGTGGATGGCAATGTGATCACCGGACGCGGCATGGGCTGTGCGATCGATTTTGCACTGAAAATTATCGGCTGCCTGATTTCGGAAGAAGAGGCGGCAGCGCAGGCGGAGAGAATCGTATACGAAAGGTAGACAGAATTTACAGATGAATATTTTATTCTTTTTGACACCAAAGAGCGAGGTCGCTTATGTGGAGGAAACTGACACATTGCGTCAGGCGCTTGAAAAGATGGAGCATCACGGTTATGCTGCAGTTCCGCTTTTATCTACGGAGGGCAAATATCTTGGCACGCTGACGGACGGGGATGTGCTCTGGGGATTAAAAGAACTGAATTTTCCCAGCCTGTATCAGATGGAAGAGATTCCTGTCATGCAGGTGAACCGTTCCCGGGACAATAAGCCGGTTCATGTGAATGTGGATATGGAAGGACTGCTGGAAAAGGTCAGCGCCCAGAACTTCGTGCCGGTTATTGATGATGAAAAGGTCTTTATTGGGATCATTACGAGACGGGACGTGATTCATTATCTGGCGAAACAGTGCCGCAGTCGGGAATAAGTGTTACAAAAACAGCGCTTTCATTTACCAGACTGAGGGCGCTGTTTTTGTGTTCGAAAATTCCTTGCCCACAGCCTGTGAGTTTGATATACTTAAATGCAATCAGATTGAAAAATGGCGAGTATGGCGTCGGCGCAGCAAACGGTTTTCATTTTCTAAAATGCGGCGGTTGACGACAGGAATCAGAGTGAGGAAAGAATGTCCAAAATAAAACAGAGCAATATCAGAAATTTTTGTATCATCGCGCATATCGATCACGGTAAATCGACGCTGGCAGACCGAATTATCGAAAAGACCGGTCTTCTGACGAGCAGAGAAATGCAGGAGCAGGTGCTTGATAACATGGAGCTGGAGCGGGAGCGCGGCATTACGATCAAATCCCAGGCGGTGCGGACGATTTACCGTGCAAAGAATGGGGAAGAATATATTTTTAACCTGATCGACACTCCCGGACACGTGGACTTTAACTATGAGGTCAGCCGTGCACTGGCAGCGTGCGACGGCGCAGTTCTGGTCGTGGACGCAGCACAGGGCATCGAGGCGCAGACGCTGGCGAATGTGTATCTTGCGCTGGATCATGATCTGGAGGTATTTCCGGTCATCAACAAAATCGACCTGCCGAGCGCAGAGCCTGAGCGCGTAAAAGAAGAGATCGAGGATGTGATCGGTCTGGATGCGGAGGATGCACCCTTGATTTCCGCTAAAAACGGATTAAATATCGAACAGGTGCTGGAGCAGATTGTGAAAAAAATTCCCGCGCCGGGCGGCAGCTTAGAAAACCCGCTGCAGGCGCTGATTTTTGATTCCCTCTACGATCCCTACAAGGGCGTGATTGTCTTTTTCCGAATTATGGAAGGACAGTTAAAAAAAGGTACCAAAGTCCGTATGATGGCAACAGGTGCAGAGTTTGATGTTGTGGAGGTCGGTTATTTTGGCGCAGGTCAGTTTATCCCCAGCGAGGACGGGCTGTCTGCAGGAATGGTTGGCTATCTGACGGCTTCGATCAAAAATGTCAAGGATACCCGCGTCGGCGATACGATTACAGATGCAGCCAATCCGTGTGCAAAACCGCTTCCCGGTTATAAAAAGGTCAATCCGATGGTGTACTGTGGATTGTATCCGGCAGACGGTGCGAAGTATCCTGATCTGCGGGATGCGCTGGAAAAGCTGCAGTTAAATGATGCGTCCTTATTTTATGAGCCGGAGACATCCATTGCCCTTGGCTTTGGATTCCGCTGCGGATTTCTGGGACTGCTGCATCTGGAAATCATTCAGGAACGTCTGGAAAGAGAGTACAATCTTGATCTGGTGACAACGGCGCCGGGCGTTGTGTACCGGGTGCATAAGACCAACGGGGAAGTGATCGAGCTGACCAATCCGTCCAATCTGCCCGACCCGTCGATGATCGAATATATGGAAGAGCCTGTGGTTTCGGCAGAGATCATGGTGACGACGGATTACATCGGTTCCATTATGGAGCTGTGCCAGGAGCGCCGAGGTCAGTATCTCGGCATGGAATATATGGAAGAAACCCGTGCATTGCTCAAATACGAGCTGCCGTTAAATGAAATCATTTACGACTTTTTCGATGCGTTAAAGTCCCGTTCCAAGGGTTATGCGTCGTTTGACTATGAGTTAAAGGGGTATGAGCAGTCAGAGCTTGTAAAATTGGATATTTTGATTAACCGGGAAGAAGTGGATGCACTTTCATTTATTGTACATAAGGACAGCGCATACGAGCGTGGTCGGAAAATGTGCGAGAAGTTAAAGGATGAAATCCCGCGCCATCTGTTCGAAATTCCGATTCAGGCTGCAGTCGGCGGCAAGATTATCGCCCGGGAAACCGTCAAGGCGATGCGCAAGGACGTGCTTGCAAAATGCTATGGCGGCGATATCAGCCGTAAGAAAAAGCTGCTGGAAAAGCAGAAGGAAGGCAAGAAGCGGATGCGTCAGGTCGGCAACGTGGAAATCCCGCAGAAGGCTTTCATGAGCGTCTTAAAGCTGGATGAGAACTGAGCCTATGACACCGAAAAAAGATCTGGAATTATATCTGCACATTCCGTTCTGCAGGCAAAAATGTCGCTACTGCGATTTTTTGTCGGCACCGCTGGCAGTGGGCTCGCCGGGTGACGCAGACGTGCGCGGCATGGATGCGCGGCGAGAGATTATCCGGAATGCCGGGAGCGGACAGCAGAGCGCTTCTGCTACGGATGCGCACGTTCCGGAGTCCTACGTCGACGCCCTTATCACGCAGATCGTGCAGGAGAGTCAGTTTTATCAAGAGCGCAGAGTCACTACGATTTTCTGGGGCGGCGGTACGCCGTCCCTTTTGCACGTCATGGATATGGAACGGCTGATGGACGCGATCCGGGCGCATTTTTGCGTTGCGGACGATGCGGAAATTACGCTGGAAAGCAACCCGGGCACGCTGGATTTTGAAAAACTCGTCGGATATCGGCGTGCCGGAATCAACCGGCTGAGCATGGGGCTGCAGTCGGCGTGCGACAAAGAGCTTGCCATGCTTGGCAGAATTCACAATTTCGATGCCTTTGTCCAAAACTATAAGCAGGCGCGGAGAGCTGGGTTTGAAAATATCAACGTCGATCTGATGTCCGCGCTGCCGGGACAGACGGTGGAGAGCTGGGAGCAGACACTCGTGAAAACTGCAGAGCTTGCGCCGGAGCATCTGTCGGCCTACAGCTTGATCATCGAAGAAGGTACGCCATTCTGGAACTGGTATGGTGAGGACGCAAACCAGACGCTGCGCCCGAAAGAAATGCTGCCGCTTCCGTCGGAAGAGGACGAACGCCGGATGTATGCCCGAACGCGGGAAATTCTGGAACAGTATGGCTACCATCGGTATGAAATTTCGAATTATGCAAAGGACGGGTATGCCTGCCGCCATAACATCGGCTACTGGAACCGGACGGATTATTTAGGGATCGGGCTTGGAGCGTCGTCTTTGATTGACCCGATGCGCTGGAAGATGACGTCTGATTTATCGGACTATCTGGAATGCGGCAAAAATCAGGGAGATTTTGCAAACCTTCGGGAAGAGGTGCAGACGCTTCGCATGTCGGAACGAATGGAAGAGTTTATGTTTCTGGGGCTGCGCCTGACAAAAGGCATTGAACTGCAAACATTTGAACACCAGTTTGGAAAAAGCTTCTGGGACGTTTATCAGGACGCAGCGGATAAGCTGTTTTCCGAACAGTTACTTTGTCTGGATGAATCGAAAAAAAATCTGCGCCTGACGGATTATGGCGTGGACGTCAGCAACTATGCGCTGGCGGAGTTTTTGCTGGATCAATAGGAGCGTATCGTTGTAGGCACGGAAGTTTTTGCCGGATGTACAAAAGACGCGGAAGCGACATCGTGCCAAACTATTTTTTAGGACAATAAGCGGGAATCCTCGGCAATTCAATTACCGAGATGAAAGCGCAGGATTGTGCATGTCTGCACATTAAAAATAATATAATAATCTTCTTACCCTTGATATGAATGCCGTAACCGACATGTAAGAAATCGAAAGCATGTTCGATTTTGTTGCGCGTTTCTAGTCCTCATGTTATACTATATGTATGAAAGAAAATCTTATACATTACAGGACTTGCGTTTGTAATATCAACTACCATATGGTATGGTCGGTGAAATACCGGCGAAAGATATTAAAACCAGAAATTGAGGAATATCTTCAGGAATTGGTGCAGCAGATTGCTGCGGATAAGGGTTTTACCGTTCATCTATAAGAGTGTCCAGAGGGGGAAGAAGAATGCTGCTGTCGCACAGAACATCTGTAAAAATCCGGCCGGAATATTCCAATATCATAGGACATATGTGCTATGCAGCTTCCAAACTCTGGAATATCTGCAACTATGAACGTCATCATTATAAAGAACTGGGACTGGAAAAGTATCCTGACTGGTACTATCAAAAAAAAGCACATAAAGGAAATCTGTGGTACAGACAACTTCCGTCACAGACAGCGCAGGAAACCTGCAAACAGCTGGACAAAGCATGGAAATCTTTTTATGTCCTGAAAAAGACAGGAGGAATCAAAGAACCAAATCCGCCCCGTTTTAAACAGGACAATATACCTGTTACATACATGCAGATGGGGATCCGGCATGAGAAAGGTTCAGACCAGCTGCGGTTGTCTCTGCCAAAGGATCTGAAAAGCTATATGGAAGAAACATACGGGATCCATGAAAAATTTCTATATCTTGAAAATAAGATTTTCAGGGACATGGATCATATAAAACAGCTGCGGATCTATCCACCGGAAAATGGAAAATGTGACCTTATCGTTATCTATGAGATTGAAGAACCAGAGCAGCTTTCCCAGAATGGACATTATTTATCTATTGATCCTGGACTTCATAATCTGATGACCTGTTATGATTCCGGAAATGGCCGGACTTTTATCCTGGGAAGGAAATATCTTTCGTTGGAAAGATATTTTCATAAAGAGATTGCCAGAGTACAGTCTGTATGGTATGCACAGCAGTCGGAAAGAGGGATAAAATATCCAAGATCATCGAAACATATCCAGAGGCTTTACAGGAAAAAGCAGAATGCAGTGAAGGATTATCTTCATAAAGTGACCAGATGGATTGCAGAATACTGCAGAAAAGAAGACATCCGCTGTGTGGTTGTGGGAGACATCCGAAACATCCGCAAAGAAAATGATATGGGGCATAAGACCAACCAGAAGTTACACGAACTGCCATATAACAAGCTGTATATCATGCTGGAATATAAGCTGAAACTGTATGGAATACAATTGATAAAACGGGAAGAAAACTATACCAGCCAGTGCAGTCCGTTAGCACCAGAAGTATCAAAAAGATATGCAGAAGCATCAAACCGAAAAGAACGGGGCATGTATATAACTGGCGGAGTAAGATTTAACGCAGATGCAGTAGGCGCATTTAATATCCTGCGGAAATATCTTTCCGTATCCGGAAAACAGAAAGAACTGTCCGTAACCGGACTAAAGAATCCAGAAATAATAAAAGTAGCTGTATAGCCGAAAGGCAAGCAGTAGTGGTGTCATGGACGCACCCTGAAAAAAGGCGGTATCCCGCCAGATTTCAGATGCTCTGGTAACTTAGTTGCCGAGTAGTTCACGAGAAAGGTAGATAGTTATTTAAGACAGTGGAAGGATAAAGAAAACAGGCTTCCGCTAATCATTAAAGGTGCAAGACAGATTGGGAAAACGGAATCTATTGTTCATTTTGCAAGTGAAAATTATGAGAATATAGTTTTTATAAATTTTGTGCTGGAGGGGCAGTATAAAACTATATTAAGTGACGGATATTGCCACTTCTTTGAAGGCTTTTAAGCTGGATGGAAGATTTGATGTAATTTGCAGCGGATCTCTACTTGGAATTAACTATAAAAAGATCCACAGCAATAGCGTTGGCTATAAAACAGATTACGAAATGTTTTCCATGGATTTTGAGGAGTTTCTCTGGGCAAAGGGTTACTCAGATTTACACATCGAACAGATCCTGGAACATATGTGTTCTGGGAAAGCATTTTCTGATACAGAGCTGTCTGTTTACAAAAAAATGTTTCTTGAATATTGCGTGCTTGGGGGCATGCCAGCAGTGATCAGACAATATATAGAAACGAATACATTTTCTGATACTTTGGAAATTCAGCATCAGATTCAATTAGATTATGAAGAAGATATCAGAAAATATGCAGAAGGGTTAGACCAAACGAAGATTGCCAGTGTATATCGAAGCGTTCCGGTACAGCTGGCAAAAGAGAATAAAAAATTCCAGTTGAGTAAAATTGAGAAAAACGCAAGAAGCAGAGAGTATTCGGGCTGTATTGATTGGCTGAAGGATGCGGGAGTTGTTTCTGTCTGCTACTGTCTGGAATATCCGGAATTGCCGTTAAAAGGAAATTATGATGAATTGAAGTTTAAGCTGTACTATCCAGACACTGGCCTGCTAATTGCCTCTTTAGATGAAGAAGCGCAGGAAGATTTACGTGCAAATAAAAATATGGGTGTTTATAAGGGGGCTTTATATGAAAATTTCGTTGCAGAGGCGTTTCTGAAACAAGGATTAGGATTATATTATTACAAAAAAGAAAATGCAACTTTGGAAGAAGATTTTTTTGTCAGGACAAAAGATGAACTGGTTCCGGTTGAAGTAAAGGCAAATAAAAATCGCTCAAAATCTTTAAGAAAACTGATTGATAATGAAAGTTACAGCGATATTAAGTGGGGAATAAAACTGGCTGACAGCAATGTGGGAATAGAAAATGGCATTTATACATTTCCATATTTCTGCTCCTTTTTGATTAAAAGATATCTGGCAAAAAGAGGCTAAAATTAAACGGCTGCCGCATTGTTCAAAGTGTTTTGATAATGCGGCAGCTATTTATTAATTAAATTCTCTTCAGTTCATAGCTTCTTGTTCCAAGTCCAATCTTCTGTCCATGATCCAGAGTTGCTTCCCACTCTACATTCGGATTGGAATCCATAAAGTGGTTGTGGTGGCAATGCCATTCCGGTTTCGCAAGGTTGTCACCAAGCTGGCTGTTGCGGATTGGCTCCGCAGCAAGACATGCATCTACGCAGGCCTGATCAAGAGCAATGGGATCGAAGCTTGCGAACATTCCAATATCCGGAAGGATAGGAGCATCGTTTTCGCCGTGGCAGTCACAGTTAGGGCTGATGTCCTGAACCAGAGCAATATGGAAGCATGGGCGTCCATGACAGACTGCCTGTGCATACTCTGTCATCTTACGGCAGAGAAGCTCATTGGAATTGCTGTGCGGGTTGTGAATTGCATCAAAACTGCAGGCACCGATACAACGGCCGCAGCCCTTGCATTTATCATAATCAATGACCGCTTTTTTCTCCGGATATGTAATAGCGTCACTTCCGCATTCCTTTGCACAGCGTTTGCAGCCGCGGCAAAGGTCTGTTTCGATAACTGGTTTACCACTATTGTGCTGAGCCATTTTTCCGGCACGGCTTCCGCAGCCCATACCAATATTTTTGATTGCGCCGCCGAAACCGGTGGCTTCATGTCCCTTGAAATGAGTAAGACTGATGAATACGTCAGCGTCCATTACAGCACGGCCGATTCTGGCAGTTGGACAATACTCTGCATTCGCTACAGGAACTTCTACATCATCTGTACCGCGAAGTCCGTCACCGATAATGATCTGGCAGCCTGTAGTGATGGTGTTAAAACCATTCAGATTCGCACAATCCATGTGCTCCAGGGCATTTTTGCGGCTTCCCGGATAAAGGGTGTTACAGTCAGTAAGAAACGGCATTCCTCCAAGCTCCTTACAAAGATCGGCTACTACTTTTGCATAATTGGGGCGCAGGAAAGCAAGGTTTCCAAGTTCTCCGAAATGCATTTTGATGGCAACAAATTTACCATCCATGTCGATATTTTTGATTCCGGCTGCGATACACAATTTTTTCAGCTTGTCCAGCTGGCTTGTGCCGACCTTGCAGCGGAAGTCGGTGAAATATACTGTTGATTTTTCCATAAAATTCCTCATTTCTGATTTTTATTTATCTTCATATTATTTTGAATGATAGGATGATAAGATGGTAAGATGATAGGATTATTAGCTAGGTATATGACTTTCCGCAGTTTTAATACTACGAGTAATATTACATTCTTTTTGCGCAATAGCAAACTTATGAATAAAATCCGCCTGACTTTCAGCATGCATAGCTTCGCGTTGTAAAGCACCTATAGCTGTACCTAAACGAACTAATTGTTTGGATATCTCATATTCCTGCTTTTCCTTTTTAAGATATTTACATAAATTCACGACACGTATAGCAAAATCCATACTCTTATCTTTTATAATATCCTCTTTCTCCATCATCCTATCATCCTATCATCTTACCATCTTATCATCCTATCATTTTATCACCTTGACCTTAACAATCTTCACATCCTCTTCCGGGCGGTCGCTACGGTCCGTTCTTACCTGCTGTATCTTATCTACTATATCCATGCCTTCAATCACTTCGCCGAACACAGTATATTCACCATCTAGGTGCGGAGTACCACCTACCGTAGTATAAGCCTTCACCTGCTCCGGTGTAAAGTGGAATTCCGGTTGCTTGGCAACTTCCGCCTCAGCCTGTGCAAACAGTGTATCCTGCAAGTTCATCAGACCATCCTGGTCATTTTCCTTACGCATCTTATAGATTTCCTTCATGTGCTTCTGTGCCAAAGCATTGAACACAGTAGTCAGACGATTCTGGTTCATCTGGTTCTCCATCCCCAACAACGTAGTATCATTATACACTTTACCCGTCACAATGTAGAACTGGCAACCCGATGATTCCTTCTTCGGATTCACATTGTCACCCTGACGCGCAGCCGACAATGCACCTTTCTTATGGAAATACTTCGGATAAACAAACTCAGCCGGAATAGTATAACCTACATCACCTGCACCCAGCATCTTGCCTTTCGGAGCATTCTTTGACTCAGGGTCGCCTGCCTGTATCATAAAATCCTTGATGACACGGTGGAACAATGTACCTTCGTATGTACCCTCTTCCGCCAGTTTGATGAAGTTATCACGATGTTGCGGTGTCTCATTATACAGTTTCACGATAATGTCACCCGCAGTTGTTTCAATCTTCAATTTAGTTTCCTGATCCATGTTTCTATCTTTCTTTTGTCCCGATTGGCAGGCTGTAACGCTGCAAATCAGTATGGTTAATAATACGGTGAAATTCCTCTTCATAACGCTTTTTATTTAAATTAAGTTTGCAAATATACGATTTTCAGACAAAACGGTTTACCTTTGTGTCTTAAAAGAGACAAAAGATAAGGCAATGAAATCCATACTCATCGTTGAAGACGACATTACTTACGGTATGATGCTGAAGACCTGGTTAGGCAAAAAAGGCTTTCAGGTAGCTTCCGTCAGCAGTATCGCCCGCGCCCAGAAACATTTGGAAACGGAGGGTGCCGACTTGATTTTGTCCGACCTGCGTCTGCCCGACAAGGACGGCATCGACCTGTTGAAGTGGTTGGGAGAGCAAGGTCTGTCCATTCCACTCATCATGATGACAAGCTATGCTGATATACAATCGGCGGTGCAAGCCATGAAATTAGGTGCCAGCGACTACGTTGCCAAGCCTGTAAATCCGGACGAGCTTCTGAAGAAAATCAGTGAGGCTGTGAAACAACCCGCTGCTTCCCCAAAACAAACCATCAGTTCCGGAAAAGGAGAAAGTACCCATCAGAAAAATGCAGGCGGTACTCCGTCTTCCGACTATCTGGAAGGAGAAAGTGATGCCGCCAAGCAACTTTATAATTATGTAAGACTGGTTGCCCCCACCACAATGTCGGTACTGATCAATGGTGCCAGCGGAACGGGTAAAGAGTATGTAGCCCACCGCATCCATCAACTCAGCAAGCGTGCCGGACAGCCTTTCGTCGCCATCGACTGTGGCTCCATCCCTAAAGAACTTGCCGCATCGGAATTCTTCGGACACGTAAAAGGTTCATTCACCGGAGCATTGACAGACAAAACAGGAGCCTTTGTTGCAGCCAACGGAGGAACCATCTTCCTCGATGAAATAGGTAATCTCAGCTACGAAGTCCAGATACAACTGCTACGTGCCTTGCAGGAACGAAAAATACGTCCGGTAGGTTCCAATAAAGAAATCACTGTAGATGTGCGTTTGGTTTCCGCTACGAACGAAGATTTGGAACAAGCCATCGAGAAAGGAACTTTCCGTCAGGATCTGTACCACCGTATCAATGAGTTCACCCTGCGCATGCCCGAACTTAAGGACCGGAGAGAAGACATCCTCCTCTTTGCCAACTTCTTCCTCGACCAAGCCAACCGGGAACTGGACAAACAGTTGATCGGGTTTGATGATGCAGCATCCAAAGCATTGCTGGAATACCATTGGCCGGGAAATCTGCGACAGATGAAGAATGCGGTACGACGCGCCACCCTATTGGCACAAGACCAACTTATTACACTGAAAGAACTAACTGAATTGCAACAAATCACTCATTCCCATGTAGGTTTACCATTGCGTAATGAAGAGACAGAAAAGCATCAGATTATCGAAGCACTGCGGCAAACGGGAAACAATAAAAGCCGGGCGGCACAACTACTGGGCATAGACCGTAAAACATTATACAATAAGCTGAAACTTTACAATATAGAGAATTAACAAACCAGCTTTTCAGCTTACAGTTCTTTCAGTCTCTCCGAATCCCGTTATTCATTGGGTTTCCGGCTGAAACTACTTTTCTCTTTTCACCACTTCATACACATTTCCGTATTCCGTATGTTTCCTTTTCAGTCCTGCCCGAATCAGTATTTGTCCGAAACGCATAGGGTTACTACCTCGCATAGCGGCAGGATTAACCGTTTGTAATTCGCTGAAAATGTCGGCGGCGGTCAAGTCAAGGCTCTTTTCATGGGGAAGCGGGGTCCGGAACCGGGAAACAAGCACCTCTTCAACAAGACTGATACGATAAAACTTTTCATTGTGTCTTTGTAATTCTTCCTCCTCTTTCTTGGTGAACCAGTTACGCCGTCCGGCAGACAGTTCAGCTTTCAGTTGGGCAAAAATCTGGTCATGCTCTATGTGGGTACAGTCGATGTTGTGTTTCACTTCCACACAAAGGAAGCGGCGGCTGCCCGTTGGGTCGGTAAGCAGATCGAAGCGATTGCTCGTACCGATGAACGACGCGACGCGGGGCAGCTGTCGGAAACTCTGTTGATAGGCCTTACGAATATTAAGGGTGGACATCTGCATCAGGTTCTTCAGCAATGGCATCTTGGTTTCGGCATATTTATCGAATTCATCCATGTTCAGCAATCCCATTTCTGCCAGGAGCCGTTCGGCTTGTCCCTGCGAGGTAAGTTTCAGATTGTCGGTATAGTAGCGCATCAGCACATCAGGCATTAGCGAGCGACAAAAGGTGCTCTTCCGGCGCCCCTGCTCCCGGCTGACAAGGATAGGCGCTACGCTGTTGGCATGAAGTCCGGACAGGTTCATCCACTGCGAAGCAAGCCCCAACATCCATGTGTGAAAACCTTGTACCCACAACGGACGACAAGAAACACGTTGGGCAAGTGCGGTCAGCCGGTCGTGACCATCCCAAGCGGGCAACTCTTCCATATAGAGATGAAAAGGGTGATAGGAAGGAATATAAGAGGAATAGACGTAGCGGCTCAGGTCCTTGTCCCAACAAGGAATACCTTCGTCATGCGCTTCGATACATAAAGCGTTCAGTTCACGCTTGCCGATGGGAATAAAGGGAGCGGCACGTTGACCGGCATGGCGGAATTCGGTCTCGTCTGTCAGCAGGTTGTAGCGGAAGTCATAACGGGTTGTCAGGAATTCCTTTACATTTCGGGTCAGAAGCAAAGTCGCGTTGGCGAGGGGCTGCGATGCTTTTGGGGTTATTTTCGGTTTTGCCGTTTTCATCTTTTCCGCAAAAGTCAGTAATTGGCTTGCCTCGCGCAGGAGGCGATGTTCTTGTAATGTCATTCGATTCTTCTTCATGATGTTTCTTGTTTTCTTTAAATGGTTAATAGTATCGGTTTGTCGAGCTCGATGGCACGAAGTTAGTATGCGGGATAAGGGGTTTGCAAGCTTTTTACGACCTTTTTTATCATAAATGTGCTTGTAAAAGAAGATAGGACTCTGATACGCACAACTCACTTACTTATATGCATTTGGATACTGCCTCATAAGTGAACGACTGGAGTTGTTCGGTTGAATGACTCTAGTAGTTCAAGTGAACAACTGGAGTCATTCGATTGAACAACCGGAGTGGTTCACTTACAAATAAGCACCTTTGACACAATTACCAAGGATATTAAACACATCAAGTAATAGGATGAGCGTAAGGCGGCATGCGGACTCTATCTACCACCCATACCACGCGACACGTGGAAGTGAAGTGGCGAAAAGGAAAAAGTTGTTTCAGCCGGAATACCGATGAACAGGGGATTCCGGAAGAGGCTGAAAAAACGGAATCTTCTTATTATTACCTCAGATACTCAAATCCAAAGCGACAATGCAAGCGATCTTTCTAAAGGACTTTCCTTGAATATCGTCATAAAGCAATTATTACAATCTTATTTCAGAGAATTTAATTCAGTAATGCTTCATATACTGACATCATTTTCTTTTTAAACACTTCAAGAGCATAATTTTCTAAAAAACGTTTTCTTGCCTTTCTCCCTAATTGTAGTGCAAGCGTCTTAGAATCCAGCAGCTTTATAATTTGCTCTGAAAGCACTTTAACATCCGGACTACGTTTTCTTTTAATACGCCTTATTGGAGACTTTAGACCGGAAACACCATCAATAACAAGTTCGCTAAGTCCACTGGTATCAGTAACAACCAATGGTAAAGCATGCATCATCATTTCAATAGCCACCAATCCGAATTCCTCATGAATAGAACAAACTACGCCAACATTAGCAATTGTATAGAGCCCATATAACTGCCTTTTATCAATTCTCCCCGTGAATGTGATTCTTGACCAACATTTTTTTGTTCCCCTAAGGCATTCATTAAAATCACCATCCCCTGCAATAATCAACCGACTTTTAGGATAATCAACCAATACACGTTCAAAAGCTTTAATAAGAAAAGGAACTCCTTTTATTTCATCAAGCCTCCCAGCAAATATAATGATTTGTTCATCATCCTCTAGATGATATTTCTGCCGCAATTTCTTATCTTTCCCTCTTTTAAGGTAACAATCCGCTATTCCATTGTTGATTACACAAGCCTTAGAAGTGCCGATACAACTTAATTCTTGTAATGCTTTTAATGTATGTTGCGCAACACAAATAATCAGGTCACACCGCTTCATCATCATCCTATACTCCTTTATTTCATCTACTATTTGTTTCTCTGACTGAGTAAGTTTACTTCTCTTTTTATCCACTATACGCTTCAATAAATCAAAATCACCTAACAGACTGAAACTCCGGTTGGTATAGTGTACAGTCAATACAATATGGCATTTAAAAAGGTGCTTCAAATATTTTACAAGATTATTATCAGGCAGAAAATTCAAATGGAAAATGATTCTGGTATCGCTGTCCTCTGTTATAAATGTTTTGAGTAAGTAAGCCACATTACGCGAATAATATTGTAAACATGCAGCAATATTACTATAAGGTATAGGTATTGATATTTGCTGATATCCACCTTTATCCATAATTGTCGTTTCCAAGCAATCAGCATAAAGATGTATCACACAAAAATCCATTTTAGAAGACAACAAGCAATTCGTCAACTGCTTTACATAAGTTCCAATTCCATAATTCATTGCTCTACTGGCCTTCTCTAATATATATATTTTACTTTTCATGATTCTCGAATATCAATTTAAGTGCAATACCTGTATATCCATTATTGCGAATTCCTATTTCCCGAGGAATATTGAATAGCGTTTTAGGAGTATAAGTCGTTTTATCTACTATTATTTCTAATATTGTTTCCCGATCACCTATAACTTCTCCATCCCATATTTTAGACAACGTATTTACCAGCACCCCAGTTTCTTCATCTCCTTTATTCTGCTTCAATGCACAAATCAAATTATTGATATATTCTTTGCTTATGAGTTCATGGGGATTTATTCTTTTACAATATCTACTAATTACATAATAAGCAATTCCTTTCAGTCCATCTTCCAATGAAAAATCCCTAAAACGAGTTACATCCTTCTCTAAAATTTTTAAATCAAGTTCCTCCAAGACTTCATCCCTGTCAGCCTTCACAAAATCATTTTGTATCAGATATTCAATTCCCCAGGCAATTCCACACAGTCCCTTAGCAAAACCGATTGAAGCCGATTGAGTAATCTCTTTATAAATCTCATCCAAAAGATATCCTCCTAATTCTTCATATAACTTGCTACCCGTCTGTCTCGCATAAAGATAGAAAAAGATACAGATTCCCATTTTCCCATCTAACAGTCCTAAATCTCGAATAAAACTAGCATTCAATATTAAATAATGAATAATTCGATTCAACATTTTTGTTTTTTGGCTCATAAGTTTTCTTTTAATACTTTTTTTATCGGTAAGAGAAATCTTTCTAAAAGAGACAAATCATCCGTTATTATTTCTGCTTTTCCTTCCATTTCCAATAAATATGGCAATTCCTTATTATAAGATGTAATAAGTCCTTTGGGTAATAACTGTCTCTTATACACATCTCCGAGCCCACGAGACTGCAGCTAATC
>ENA-OZGB01000659-OZGB01000659.1-human-gut-metagenome-genome-assembly--contig:-NODE-659-length-18979-cov-4.746565_pt1 | contig 18979 bp, 18 predicted proteins | sample MGYA00245113_ERZ653651 | MGnify/ENA primary metagenome ERZ653651 (study PRJEB26926, sample SAMN06165095) | human gut metagenome | biome: ENVO:00009003; feature: ENVO:2100002; material: ENVO:00002003... | reverse complement strand
GTTCTGTAGCTCTTTCGCTGTTCAAAATGGGCGCCAAGACTCAAAACTCTCCGCTTTGCTCCTAATCATAGGTTCGAATCCACTCGGACAGCAAAAACTGCCAAAAATAGCTTTCAAAAAAACTGCAAAACTTGAAAAAAAAGAAGACCCAAACCGCCTGATACTCTAAGCGTTGCGCTTAAAATATCCAGAATGTAAAGGTCTTCTGTCGGGTGTTGACAGAAAAGATGCAGGAGCAAAGTCTTGTGCCGCAAGGGTTTGCGGGCTTTTGAGGTTCGATTTTCCGTTTTGCAATTCGAACCCCCAGCATCTTGTGATGACGGATGAATGATCTGTAAATGTGCGCGTGAATCTGTAAATTAAGTATACGTGAAAATACATAAAACGTCAATTCCAATAGACCAATTTTACGAGCCTTTCATTTGAAGATCCTTTGCGCTATCAATCGTCATGTTTGTTTCCTCCTGTTTTTTGTCTTGGGCGTAGCCTGCGTCAACACAATGGCATAACGTAGTCAGGAAAGCTATTCGTGAACCCGGACAAAGATTTATGCCTGAGCTTGTGAAAAACTTACTTAAATAGAAAGTGGAGACACATTAGCCAATCGCCAGTGCGCCTCCACTCATCATTTCAGTCGGATAATCTGATTATAGAGCATTACGAACTCTTTCTCTACCACCATGTTCTCATGGTAATGCCCGAAGAACCAGTACTGGAATCTGCAGCGTTCCTGAATCTCATCGAAGAAGTCTGTCAGCGCATCTCGCTGGTACAATCCTCTACTGAAGGTGTCCTGGACACTGCTGGGGCAGCAATGGGTAATGATGTAATCTACATCCCACCCTGCCTGATTCAGCGTTTTCCTTGCGGTTTCGTATTCATCCTCGCTGGGCAGTTCCTCTTTCCACCAAGACCTGTGGTTGACGCGGAACAGCGCGCCTGCGGCGTTGAGCTGCCGCAGCTTTCGCTCATAGTCCGGATTATCCGGTTCCAGAATGCCGTCCCGGATATCGTGGCTGCTGGCGCCGCCCATGGTAAATATCCGCTTTCCGCAGATGTTATAAAGCTGGCCCCGCATCAGATGCAGGACGCTGGGGCGTATGGCCTGTACCAAGCCGCCGTGCCATTGGCTGATTGGATAGTTGCGGAGCAGATCATAGTTTTCATGGTTTCCGCTGACGAACAGCGTGGTAAAGGACCTGGTCTCCAGCCAGTCCAGCCACTGCTGCTCCGCATCGCCGCCATCCCAGACACCGCCGAAGTCTCCACAAAGGATGAGGTAATCCTCTTTGGTCAGGTCACGTTGCTCATGGAATGCTGCAGGCAGGAGCCTGCTGAAATCACCGTGCGTATCACCTTATCTCGATGTAAGAATTATTCCGATTTTTATATTTTAATGGTGAGCTATCTCGCTTTCATACTTAAAACATCGGAATAACTATTGTGAATTAGTTATGTCCCCCTTATACTGAAATTATCAAATCCTTGGTGAAATTATGTATAAGGAGGGGCATTTTATGAAACAGCACCTATTAGAAAATGGGCTAAAAGCGGTTGCGGATTATTATCTCGGCTGTTCAAAGCATGTTCAAGCAAGCTATGAGCGAGCATGTCGTGTCGTCAGGAAGTTTTACGGAGAATTCGGATTTGAAGAATATAATCCTGCCCATGATGATGAAATTATGAACCAGGTACTTGCTGGAAGAACATTAACTCCAGAATCAAGCTATATGTTTTGCAGATATGTCTTTCGAGTACTTGAGATGATGAAAGACTATTTTGCGGGGCGGCCTTTTCGGAAAAAATATCCGATGTTCTCCCGTTACAAATTTGAGCTTGAACCTGAGTATCTTAATTTTACGAATGAATTTAGGGATTGGCTCAAACTTGAGCCGCAAACCATACTGGGCCTATACTCAATTGCAAGAGATTTCGCATACTACCTTCAGCAGAACGGGCTACATGATTTTAGCGCTATCGACCAGGAAACCCTATACTCATTCATGACTTGGGAGTATGAAACACATCCAGCGACACTGGATCGCGTTGGATACTGCCTGCGTCTGATATGCCAGTTCCTTAATCAAAAAGGTTTTAATGATGTCCCAACGCAAATACTGCCCTTTGCGTTCCCTACTCCAAGAAAAAAGATTTATCCATCGTTCTCCCAGGATGATATCACTAAAATCCTTGCGAACCCAGATCGAACTACCACTGCAGGGAAACGTGATTATGCGATACTATATCTCGCTTCAACAACGGGAATGCGTGCTATTGATATCGCCAACCTGAAACTATCTGATATAAAATGGGAAGAACAGACAATTCATTTTATCCAGAGTAAAACGAAGAACGCTGTATCTCTCCCCATAAACTCTGAAGCGATATCCGCATTGGCGGACTATATTCTCAATGGAAGACCAGCATCCGAGGAAATGAATATATTTCTATCTTTGAAGGCACCTTACAACAGAGTCGGCCAATATGGATGTCTTTCCAGCATAGTTGCCAAACACATACGGGAATCCGGAGTTTGCAAGGAGTTCCGAGACGGAAAATCCTTCCATGCCTTTCGCAGGAGCATGGGTGCATGGCTTCTTGATTCAGAGGCTGAACCAGAGATGATATCGCAGATTCTCGGACATCACAGTCGTGATGTACTGAAGGTATATCTTCCACTTGTCCCATCTAAAATGAAAGTTTGTGCCCTTGATTTTAAAGGAATCGAAATCAGATCGGGGGTGTACAAATGAAATGCACCTTTCACAGTCATTTCGCACAGGACATACAAGCCTATATCTCTCTGCGGGAATCCATAGGGTATAAGGAATACTCATATGACAGATCGCTGCATATGTTTGACAGATTTTGTATGACTCACTTTCCCGATACAACTTCGATTACGCAGGAACTTGCTGAAGCGTGGTGTACACAAAAGGCCAACGAAAAGATGAAAACGCTCCAGCGTAGGGCTGTTATTCTAAGGGGCTTTACAAAATATCTTATCAGCATTAGAAAAGATGCTTATCTGATACCGGATGGCATGATTGGTAAACCAGAAAAATTTATTCCTTATCTTTACTCTGATCATGAATTAAGACTGTTTTTTGATAGTGCTGACAGCCTACCCATCCATTCCATGTCGCCAAATCGTGAACTCGTAGTACCGGTGCTATTTAGGATGATGTACTGTTGCGGGCTCAGGCCCCAGGAAGTTCGCCATTTAAGACGTCGTGATGTAAGTCATATTGACGGTACGCTTCATATCGTTGATTCCAAAAGGAACAAGGATCGTATTGTTGTTATGGCGGAAGAACTGCGCCGTCTTTGCCAGATGTACGATAAGCTAATACAGTGCAGACTGGCCAATCGGGAATTCTTTTTTCAGCATCCGGCAGGTGGAGCGTATTCAGCGGAATGGGTCCAGACACAGTTCTTTCGATGCTGGAGTTTTGCCGGTATAACATTCAATAAGGATAGGCGTCCTCGGGTATATGATTGGCGCCATAACTATGCAACACGAATCATCGCAAAGTGGCTCCGGGAAAAGCGGAATATTTCTGTGCTTCTTCCATATCTCAGCGCATATATGGGACATGATTCTCTGGATTATACTGCGTACTACATTCATCTGGTTCCTGAACATCTGACGGCGTCTGGACTTACAGGCTGGGAGTGTGGTTTGGAGGTGCCGGAGTATGAAGATTAAGGAGAAACGATTCTTTGAACTGATTAGGGAATATTTGACAGTGTTTCTCCCGTTGCAGAAGTCCTCAAGCTCACATACAATAAAATCCTACAAAGAAACACTGAACGCATTTTTAACCTTTCTTTGTTCATACCTACAGAAACCGTTAAAAGATATCTCGTTTTCCAGTGTTACACCAGATTCCATCAATGCCTTTCTCCAATGGCTTGAGGTGGAACGCGGCTGCAAAACCTCTACATTGAATCATCATCTTTCAGTGATACGGGCATTTTTGAAGTATGCGAGCATAAGAGAGCCGGTATATAACGACTGTTATTTGTCTGCGGGACAAGTTGTGCGGCGAAAAGAAGAAACTAAATATATCGTCAAGCACTTTAATGATGATGCACTGAGGGCTATGCTGTTTCAGCCAAATCCGGCGATAAAGAACGAACACCGCGACCAGTTCTACATGATACTTCTCTACGATACTGGTGCCCGGAATAGCGAATTGCTAAACCTACGGCTTCAGGATGTCGTTATTGACACAAGTACACCATATATCATCATTCGTGGAAAAGGCAAAAAGATCCGTTCTGTTCCAATCATGATGGAAACAGTTCGGCATTTTGAAAGTTATATAAAGCGCTTTCACAAAACAACAGACCCAGATTCTCTGTTGTTCTATACTATAATACACCGGCAAATACAGCGCATGTCTGATGATAATGTTGCACGTTTTATCCAAAAGTACGCCACAAAAGCTAAGGCTGTATGCCCTACGGTTCCAGAGAAAGTGACCCCGCATATGTTTCGCCATAGCCGTGCTCTAAACTTATACAGAAAAGGTGTCCCCCTTCCGTTGATTGCGGAATGGCTGGGGCATTCAAATCTCGAAACCACCCTAATTTATGCCTATGCTGATACTGAAATGAAACGCGCTGCTATAGAAAAGGCAACCGGGCAAAATCATCCACTGCGCTCTACAGAAACCTTTATCGAAGAACATCTGCTTGATGATGATATGATTAAAAAGCTATACGGGCTGTGTTGAGAAAAAATTATTCCGATATTTTTCAACTACAATTTGCTATTTCCGCTGTTTTATAGCATCTATCGGAATAATTCTTACATCGAGATAAGGCGACTTATTCCGATATCGGAATAAATCGCCGGTTATAAAAATGGCCATTTCTTTTCTCCCTTTTCTATTCATTCTACTTCCTGTTCCAGCACCACATCCGAGTCTCGGAAGTGGATGTGGATGGTTTCCGCATCCTCCACCGTGATCTTTTGGAGGACCTGCCGGACGAGCTCATTGTCAAATTCCGTGTAGCCCGCGGCGCATTCCATGATACTGTCCCACATCTGCCGGCGTCTGGCAGCCTGTTCCTCCAGATCGACCTCTGCCTGCTGCGCGTCTGCGATCTGCGCCTTAAGGGATTCCTTCTCATCCGTCAGCGCTTTCATTCTGGCATTCAGCTCGGTATCGGCCATGTTGACGAGCAGCCGATCCAGCACATCGCTTTGCTCCCGGCTCACCGCATCCATACGCTTCTTCAGCTGCAGCAGCCGTGCACCAGCCTGAGATAACGCCTGTTTTGCTTCCTCCGCCATGGCCAGCACATCGGGGCAGACCTCCTGCCGGATGGCGGCGTACTCATTCATGGCCGCGAGGATGGCGCTGTGCAGCCTGCCTTCATCCAGTGTTGGGGAGTGCTGGCAGTATTTTGTACCGAACTCCAGCCGGGAGACGCAGCGCCACACGATGCGCTTTTTCCCGTTTCTGGCCCACGTTACCCGCTTGTAGGGGGAGCCGCACTCGCCGCACACCAACAGTTCTGTCAGCGCGTATTTACCGGAGTATTTTCCAAGTTCCGTTTTTCCGCTCTTTTGCAGCACCTTCCGCTTGCTGGACCGGCGCGTCATCTCCTGCTGCACCTGATTGAACAGGTCCCTTGAGACAATGGCCGGATGGCTGTTCTCCACATAGTACATCGTGCGTTCACCACGGTTCTTTTTGACCTTTTTGTTGATGCAGTCCGTCACATAGGTTTTCTGCAGCAGGGCGTCTCCAATGTACTTTTCATTGGTCAGGATATTGTGGATGATGGAGGGAGACCAGCGCTCTACACCCTGTGCGGTGGGAACACCATCCTCCTCCAGCTCCCGCTTGATCTTTCCCAGGGTGCAGCCGTCCAGATACCTGTGGTAAATGCGGCGGATGATCCCCGCTTCCTCCGGTACGATCTCCGGCTGTCCGTCCGCCCCCTTCCGGTATCCCAGCATCTTCTTGTACTGGAAGGTGACCTTTCCCGCCTCCGCGCTCTTCTGCTTTCCCCATGCGACATTCTTGCTGAGAGACTCGGATTCCGCCTGGGCGAAGCCGCTGAACAGGGTGATGAGAAATTCGCTGGATTCCGTGAGGGTGTTGATGTTTTCCTTCTCAAAGTACACCCCAATGCCGTTTGCTTTCAGGAGCCGCACCGTATCCAGGCAGTCCACCGTATTTCTGGCAAAGCGGGAGAGGGACTTGGTAATGATGAGGTCGATGTGTCCCCGCTTGCAGGCGGTGATCATCTTGTTGAACTGCGTCCGTTTTTTCAGGCTGGTGCCGGAGATGCCCTCATCGGCATAGACCCCTGCCATCTCCCAGTCCGGGCTGTCCTGGATCTTCTGGGTGTAGTAGGTCTTTTGCGCCTCATAGCTGTTGAGCTGCTCTTCGCTGTCCGTCGAGACGCGGCAGTAGGCCGCTACGCGCATTTTTCCGTCATGGTGTCTGTGCAGTTCTTCCGGTTTTCTGGTTGCGGGGATCACCCGAACCCGCCGCTCTAAGGTAGCTGCTGTCGCTTCCATGGATCATTCGTCCTTTCCTGTCGCTTTTTTATCCGTAAATATAAGAGTTACTTCGGTATCCTGTGAGATGGTGATATGGGAAACCGCTCGTTGGAAGCGTCTCCAATCCGCCTCTGTCAGACTATCTGACGGCTCAGATTCGGCAGACGGCTCTGGACAGCAGGCATACCGCGCTGCCGCACCCTGCAGGATCAGCGCCATCACCGCTTCCGGCGAGTCTGGCTGCTCCAGCCCCCGGTTGATGGCATTGTCCAGCCGCATGACCTCCGCAGAGGGCGTGTAGGCGGTACAGCTGTGCTGTTCATGGTCCCGGAACTGCCGGACGATCCCGTTTACCGTCGTCTCCATGTCCATGACCGCGGTATTCCCGCAGCCTTCGCATCTCAGATACAGCTTGCCGCTGTTCTGCCAGCCGCCGCCCAGCCGGGTCATCTTCCCGCCGCAGGTGCAGCGGAAGTATGAAGTCAACCGCGCAATGGCAGGCTTCTCTCCGTGGGACTGCTTCCTGGCATTCTTTTCCGCCATCTTTTCCTGCGCCGCTTGGAAAATATCCGCTTCCACCAGTATGGGGTATTCCTCCTTACCGGTGTAACGGGGATTTTCCAAAAGGCGCTTTACCTTATGCTTGTTCCAGAGCGGCACTTCCCGGCAATACGGAATACCCTGCCGGTTCAAGGCGTCCGAGATGGCCTGATAGGAAGCCCCGGCGTTATAGAGCGTAAAGACCATACTGACGGCCCGCTGCTCCTCCGGCACGATTTCCAACGTGCCGTTTTGGATCTGATAGCCGTATAACACCTTGCGGTTGATCATCTTGCCGCCACCTCCCATTGTTCTGTCAGCTCCAAGCCTCCGTAAAGCCGGAAGCGGATACGGTTTTGAGACTCTGCAATGATCTTCTCCACCAGATGTTCGAACAGCTCTTCATCGAAGCCGTCCAGCCGTTCCGGTCCGTTGAGAAGCGTCTGCTCCACCTTGCGGAGCGCATCCATCGTTTCGTCTATCACTTCGTTCTCTGTCAGCCTGCGCCGTTCTCCGCGAAGCTGCGCCAGTCTGGCGCTGATGGCATTCATGCGGGCGGCGCAGATATCCGCGTCCAGCAAGCCATTGGCCCGCAGAGTGCTGATCTTATGGCTTTCTTCTGTTGCTTCCGCGATGGCCCGGTTGATGGCCAGCACCTGCGGATGATTCTGCCGCAGGATCGTGTCCAGTGTGTTCAGCTGCCGGAGGGCCGGGGCCAGAATGATGTCCGCGTTGCTTTTGAGCCTGTGGTACATCCGCAGGAAGGCGGCATGGATCTCCGTTTCCGGGATGCGTCCTACAGGGCAGTCCGCGGCGTGGCGGTCGTGGGTTCGGCAGACCCAGGTCACATATCCGTTCTGGCTGCTTCGGCGCTGAAACACCGTCCCGCAGTTCCCGCAAACGATTTTTAAGGCAAGGGGGCTTTTTTCTCTGCGCTTTTTCTCCTTCTGCGCTTTCTTTTGCAGCAGTGCCTGCACCCGCTCAAAGGTGTCCCGGTCGATAATAGCTGGATGGGAGTTCTCCGTGTAGTATTGCAGGCGTTCCCCGTGATTTCGTTTCTGCACGAAGGGGAAGCCGCAGCTGTAGGATTTCTGGCTCAGAGCGTCTCCGATGTACTTTTCATTGGTCAGCAGGTATCGAATCCCCGTTTCTCTCCAGCATTCCGCGCCGGACTGGGAGGGGATGCCTTTCGCCGTCAGCTGCTCCGCGATCCATCCGGAGCTGCGCCCCTTGAGGTATGCGTCGAAGATCCAGCGCACCGTGGCGGCTTCCTCCGGGACGATCTCAAGGTCTTTCTTATTTACGATTCGGTATCCGTAAGGGGCGGTGCAGGTGATAAATTCCCCACGCTCCATCCGCCGCTGATAGCTCATCTTCTGATTGGCGGAGATGGAGATGGATTCTTGCTGGGCAAGAGAACCGGAAACGCTCACCATCAGTTCGGTGGTGAGCGTTTTCGTGTCGATATTTTCTTTTTCAAACCGGACGCTGACGCCCATGGCGGATAACTCCCGCAGGGCGGACAGGCAGTCTCTGGTATTCCGGGCGAAGCGGGATACGGACTTCACCAGAATGCGGTCGACCTTGCCCTTCCGGCAGTCCCGCATCATGCGGTTGAAGTCATCCCGCTGATCCATCCGGGTGCCGGTCAGCCCTTCGTCGGCATACACATCCACCAGCTCCCAGCCGTCATGCTGGGCGATCTCTTCCGTATAATTGCGGATCTGGGCGGCGTAGGAATGCAGCTGATCCTTGGAGTCCGAACTGACCCGGCAGTAGGCTGCCACCCGCAGATGTTCCGCTTCCCGCGTCTGCGGCGCGATGATTTTTACCTGTGCCATGTTTTTCACTTCCCTGTATCTTTTTTGTCAACACACAAGCTACCACACGATCCGCAGAATATCCAGCACTATTCCCAAACAGTCTGCGGGGAATATTTCTCTCTGGCCAGTCTCTTGGCGTAAGACAGTTCTTCCGCGCTCAGCAGGCCGATTTCCGCCAGATGCTCCAGCATCCGGACTGCCAGCCGATACTGCAATTCTTTCTTTGCGTCGATCATCTTTCTACCTCAAAATATCTCTCCGGCTTTTTCTCCCGCAGAAACCTTGTCACTTCCCGCAGGCTGCCGGTCCTCCGCATTTCCGGCAATGCCTCACTCACAGCTTGGGCGTATCTGCGGCCACGGCAGGCCCGCTCATCCAAAATGGCGATGACGCAGGTATCGCTCTCCGTGCGGATGGCCCGTCCAAAGCCCTGGCGCAGCTTGATCTGCATCTCCGGTACAGCTACCTCACGGATGAACGCACGAAGGGAAGAATACTTCTCCAATTCCCGCTCCTTCCGGGCGTCCGGATAGGCGAAGGGCAGGCGCGGGATGACCAGCAGAGATACACAGTCGCCGGGGAAATCAAAGCCCTCCCATGCCGCGCCGGTGGCCAGCAGCACCGCTCCCGACGTGTGCCGGAACTGTTCAATGATGTGGGGCGCGTTGCGGCCCAGCGTCAGCAGTGGGAATGGGAGAGATTCCTCCCGCAGCCGCTCCTTCACAGCCGACATGGCTGCGTAGGATGTAAAGAGCACCAGCGCGTGACCGGTAGCCGCTTTGATGAGTCCGACGAGCTCGGCAGTCAGCTCATTAAAGTACACATCCGTATCCTCCTCTCTCTGGCGGGGCGGGATTTGCGGAAGGTAGAGCAGGCAGTTGTTCCGGTAGTCAAAGGGGGATGGAGAAACGGATTCCATGACACGGTGTCCCTTCTCCAATCCTGCCTGCGTTTTGAAACGGCGGAAATCGCTGCCCACCGCCATGGTGCCGGAGGTCAGAACGAACGCCTGATCCGGCTGCCACAGGATCTTTTTCATCCTCGGCGTGATATCACCGGCCGCGGCGCACAGCATGGAGCCGCCTGTGCTGACATCTTCGGCAGTGTAAAAAATCATATCTGTCTGGGAACTGGTGAACAGCTTGACCGCGTCCAGCACCGTATTCAGCTGGCAGCTTCCCAGCGGGGAGAGCAGGCTGCCAATCTGCCGCTGAATGATGGGCAGTGTGCGGGCTGGCGCGGTCAGCAAGCACAAATAGGCTTCCACCGGCTCCGCTTCCTCTCTGGGCTGCGCCAGCTTGCGCAGCAAAGGGCCGGTGCTGTCCTCCAGCATTTCTGCCGCCAGTAAGTACCGTTCCTCTTTTAGCTGAAGGATAAGGTTTCGTATCTCTTCTACGGTCAGCGTCACACCCAGCATCTGCTGTGCGGTTTCCGGGAGCTTATGGGCTTCATCCACGATGATGATACTGTGCTCCGGGAAGATGGGGCGTTTTCCCTCACTGCGGTGGATGGCGTCTGCCACCAGCAGATTATGATTGCAGATTTGAAACAGGAATTGACCTTTGTCGCAGGTCTTGAGAAACCGCTGATAGCGGCAGTCCCTCTTCTTGCAGTTGCAGACCTGCGGTACGCAAACACGCTCCCGGTCATAGCCGCTGAGATGAGAAACTCTGTCCATGTCCAGCGTTTCCTTAAGAGTTCGGAGCGCTGCCAACGCTTCCGGATTTTTCTTTGCAGGATATACCTGACGCAGCCGCCTGTCCAGCCGCTCGTCGCAGACATAATGGCTTTTGCCTTTGCGGATGACCGCTTTCAGTGGCTTGGTAAGAATCTCGTCCGCCATTAGGACGCAGGACAGCAGCGGCAGATACTCCGTCAGCACCGCGTTTTGCAGCGCGATACTGGAAGTGGAAATGATGATGGGGCGGGCGATCTGCCCTGTCGGGAAAGCAGACGCTGCCGTGGCAGCCGCCAGATAAGCGTAGGTCTTGCCGATGCCCGTCCCGGCATCGCACAGGGCGATCCTCCCGTCCTGCATGGCGTCCAGCATCCGATGGCTCAATTGGATCTGCTCCGGGCGCTGTGCCATACCGTGGGAGGGAAGAAGGTCCTGAAAAATATGGTCGATCAGTTTATGGGCTTTCAGCCTGTTATCGTTGGTATTCATCCGATAATTTCCTCTTTTCTGTCATGCTTTGTTTTCGTTTCCACCGTATTTGCAGCGCGCGCCCCGGTGGGAAAAGGGAACAATACGGACAAGGTCCGGCAAGACCTTCACGGGCGTATTTCCGGGATCTCTACTGCTTTCAATCCCGGAGCAGCCCAGCCTCTTCATGCTGGCCAGTGCATTGTGTCTCATTATCTGCCCGAACAGCGTCTCTGCGGGCGGCGCTGCCAACGCCGCCCCTGCGCAGGTAAAATCGCTCGCCGCGGGAAGCTGCAAGGCTTCCCGCGGGTCGTGGCGCACACTGCGCGGATCGCTCTTCTGTCCGGGTGGTTATCCGTATTGCTGGTATGCAATTTTCAAGGAACAGCGAGGGGCGATTCGGAGCCCCTCACTGTCCTCCCGAAAATTGCGTTCGGTGAATACCCCTATTTCGAGGAATTTTCAAAAAACTTTTTGAGATCCCGCAGGATACGGTCTCTCCGCTTGATGACCGCCCGCTGGCTGACGCCCATTCTTGGGCGTATTCCCGTGTGGATGCGCCGTCGAAGAACAGAGCGTTGATGAGTTCCCGGTCGGTATCCTTTAGTGACAGCAGCGCCAGCAAAAGGATCTGCTTCTGTTCTGCCAGATCCCGAAGTTCCTCACGCTCCAGTGCCTCCGTTTCGGCGCTGGGGGCCGTTTCTGCTCCGACATAGTCCGGCAAAAGCGCATCTTCCTCCATCTGCTCCAGAGAGAGCAGTTTTCCGGAGGACTGTTCCTCCATGATGTAGCGCTCCCTGCGGTCTGCCTGCGCATAGGCGAGGTAGACATCCTCCGGCACCTCTACGTCCATACCGTCTACAGTGATGATATTGGCGATGACTTCGCCAGCCTCGTTTCGAACGCGCCGATAGTTGCGTTCTTCCTGCCATTTTTTCATGATTCATGACTCCAATCTCAGATTTTTTTGAAATGTCTGAGATGGGGTCACGGATATTTAGCGATATAGGGCTGCCAGCGTCTGCGCATTGTGTGCCTTTCCGCTTTTCAGCCAAAGAAAGGCGCAAAAAAAGAGCCTTACGCATAGCTGAAAAGCTACTTGTAAGGCTCCTAACTCAATGTTCCCATATTCGATGATGGGTGGCTGGTGCGCTTGACGAAGTCATATCAATTGGATTTTTAATTTATGCCTGAACATATCCCATAAAGTGGATGGGCGTGTGGATCAGGGGGTGAGCATCCGGTGTCAGCACCGTGATGCCGATCTGTTCGCCGCACTTGGGGCATTTGGCGATCAGGTCAGGGTGTTCCGCTCCGTGCAGAGCAAACAGCCTGTACTGAGACTGCTCCACACCACTGGGGATATCCGCGATACGGCCCTTGCCGCACAGCGGACAGCGCAGGGAATTGGTTTTTGACATAGCGCCTCTCTTTCTCTGTTCTCTTTTTTGAGAACAGCACATGAAAATTTTTTACAGCAGGTTATGGTTCTCCAACCGAATGCGCATGGCCTGCTTGGATACCTGAAAGATACCTGCCATATCCGTCACCAGCTGTTGATTCGTCCGTCCGGAGCGCAGCTGATAGAAACAGCGCTTGACCTGCGGCAGCGGCAGCAGAAGGATAGAGCCCAGCAGGTTCGCCTGCACTTCCAATGTGTTGTCGCTCTCATCGCCGGAACGGAGTGCCGCGTTTTCGCCGGTCCCGCTGAACTGTTTCTTATGGAGCAGCCAGTGCCCCAGCTCATGGGCGCAGGTAAAGCGCAGCCGCCCGGTAGATGTTTCCTCTTCGCAGAGAGAGCAGTCGATGAGGATGGTGCCGCCCTTGACGGGAAGAAGGTCATAGCGGTGGTTTTCCCAGTCATAGATCGCTGTGAGACCGTCGTCAAAGATGGTCTCGCCCAAAACCCGCCCATTATTCCGCAGATATTGATACTCCAGCACCAGCCCCTGTGCCTCGATGATGTCCTCAATGGGAATGGCTGCGGGGGAACCGTAATAAAGTCTGGGGTCATAGGCGGTGATCACATCGCGGGCGATCCGCTCCAGCGCCTGTTCGCGGTAATATGCTTTTTTCATGCGTCTATTTCACCGCCCTCTTTGGATTTCTTTGCGCGCTGGGTGATCCGGTCGATAAATTCCTGCCACTCCTGGTCTGTGGCGTCTGCCTCCTTCGCCGTGCGGAGCGCGGCCCGGACGATCTCCCGATCCATGATGTAGTCCGGCAGGTCTGCGGATACCCGGTTATTCTGGGACTTGGCGGCAAGATCCAGCATCTGCTCGGTTTCCACCTTGCTCAGATGCAGTTCCTGCTCCAACCGTTCCAAATATGCGCGCGTCGGCGCCGGTCTGCGGTCGTTCTCAATGTTGCTCAGATAGACCGGCGACAAGTCCAGCTTTGCCGCCAGTGTGCGCAGGGACAATCCGATAGATTGCCGTTTCTCCCGAATGAAGCTGCCGAATGTCTGTTCCAAGTAACTCACCTCCTATCCGTGTTCTCTTCTCTGGAAACACTGTAGCCTCAGTATAGCAAACATTCGTTCGATTGGCAAGATGTGAAAAAGATGGTGTTCCCCGCAAGGAACACCATCCAGAAGTTATTTCAGCCACGCTGCCATATCTCGCATTTCCTCCAGCACTGCTGCTGGGCTGACGATGCGAATCTTACCGCTAAAGGTAAAGACCCAACTGAAGAACGGAGGGCTTGGCGCGACCTCGACTGTGGCACGGAAATGCTGTTCATCCACAGTTTCCGTCTGCACATTTTCACCGAAGCGGTCGATCACGCTGCGCATGACCTCATTATCGCACAGCAGCTCTACGGTACAGAGGTTGTCCGGGTACATCCCAAACACCTTGCGGACATACTCAGCCGGGTCGAAGTCCGGCATACAAACAGCCGCATGGTCGGATGATTCCACAGCCACCATTCGATCCACTCGGAACTGTGCCAGCTTCCCGTGCTTTTCCGACCAGCCCACTGCGTAATAACAATCCCGGCTCCAGATAAGGGCATACGGGCTGAACTGATAGCGGTAGCCGTTATGCTTGAGTATCTTTTCTTTCTGCGGGGTGTATTCGTAATACTGAAAGGTGATCTGCCGTTTCTCCTGAATGGCGTTATGGATCTCATCCACGCTGTAATAGATGCACTCATTCTCCGGTTTGGCGGTACCTTCCATATAGATATGCCGATCCAACTGGCGGGCATGAGATTCACTGGTGAGCTTACCCAGCTTTTCAATAAGCCGTTCGCTTTTCTTGGCCGTAATGAAGCGGGAGGATTCCACTGCGTCCACCAGCAATTTTAACTCCGGCAGTTCAAATAACCGTTCTCCTACGAAGTATCGGTTCTGGGTGCTTTTGACACAGACGATGTCCATGCCGTTGCTTTGCAAGACTTCAATAGCGGAATATACGCTCTTGCGCCCTGCCTGAATGCCATGTTCCCGCCAGAAGGCAAGAATATCCGCTACGGAAGCCGGATGCTGATCATCCGTATGCTCATACAGATACCGCTGTAAAAGCAGCAGACCATATTGGGATTCATTTTTCATGTAGCAGCACTCCATTCAAATGAGAAAAGGCGCGGCGGCAATGTGTAACCGTCAAACGCAGCAGCGGATGAAAGATTTTCCGCGAAAAAGAGAGAATACCCCGTATAGAGCGTAGAGTTCACGCACTATGCGTGTACTCTACGCGAAAAACGGAGGAGCGCTGGCGGTAGAGGCTGAGAAAGGGGCTTCATTTGATTTCCTGTTCCAGCATATCGAATTCAGGCGTAGAGAAGAACTCGCCGAGGGTAATGTCAAGACCATCACAAAGCTTCTTAATCGTCACGACGCCCGGATTTTTACTTTCATCATTAAGGATACTCTTGATGGTTGCTTGAGGAACGGCAGACAGATTTGCTAATCCATTCGGCGTAATTTTTCGTTCTGCGCAAAGTTGGCGGATGCGAAGTGCAACAGTTTCCCGAGTATCCATAGTGTAAACCTCCATGACGATTTATCACTATGGTAAATTATTTGAGAAAATGTTATTAGTGATACTTCACTAATCGAAAAATATGTGTTAATATAGTGATATAACACTATATTGCCCATGTGGCCGGCACCTGGCTTACAATTTATCCACCGATAAATTGGGAGGTCAGTACATGGAATACGGTTATGCAAGAGTTTCGACCAAGGAACAGAATGAACTGCGTCAACTCATCGCTCTGCGGGAATTCGGTTTAACGGACCGGGCGATTTTTGTGGACAAGCAGTCCGGCAAGGACTTTGACCGTCGCAGCTACCAGCGACTGCTGCGCAAATTGAAAGACGGCGATACGCTTGTGATCAAGAGCATCGACCGTCTCGGAAGAAACTATGAGGAAATTTTAGAGCAATGGCGCATCATCACAAAGGAAAAGTGTGCGGCAATCGTTGTGCTGGATATGCCTCTGCTTGACACGCGGCGGAATCGCGACCTCACCGGAACGTTGATCGCGGACATCGTGTTGCAGCTGCTATCCTATGTGGCGCAGACAGAGCGCGAGTTCATTCACCAGCGGCAGGCGGAAGGGATCGCCGCAGCGAAGGCGCGTGGCGTGAAATTCGGCAGGCCCCGCAAGGTGCTGCCGGAAGGGTTCGGCGAAGTCAAAGCACGTTGGGAGCGCGGTGAGCTGTCCGCACGGGCGGCAGGAAAACTGCTGGGCGTCACCCACCGGAGCTTTTTGCTCTGGGTGCAGGATGACATATGTAAAGAAACCGTTAAGAAAACGCAGACAGAGATGCTTGGATAAAAAAGTACAGGTTGCCGACCACAGCGATATACACAAAATCTTATATATCTACCATAGCACTCCCCCAACAGAATAGCAATAGGCCAACGGCTTAAATCCGACTAAAAAAGCGTACTTTTTTAACCACTGGGCTGGATACACAATGTGCCATAAAAGCCCTATCCGCCTGTATTGCAGGTGGACAAGTATTCTGTGGGAGGTGAGCAGCGATCCATCCGTCTCTGTACGATTTCTGCGCCGGGCATGAACAAACTCACCTGCTGGCACAATGGGACGATGAACGCAATGCGCCGCTCACGCCGAAGGATGTGACCTACGGCAGCCATCAAAAGGTATGGTGGCGATGCCCCCAAGGCCATTCCTACCGTTCCGAAGTCAGAATCCGCGCGCGGGGAACGGGCTGTCCCGTCTGCGCTGGCCGCATCGTTCTGCCGGAGGAAAACTCTCTGGCGGCAAAATTTCCTGATCTGCTTTCGGAGTGGGACACGGAAAAGAATTCTCCGCTGCTGCCGACGCAGGTCATGCCGGGAGCACATCGGAAGGTCTGGTGGAGGTGTCCGAAAGGACATAGCTGGCAGGCGAGCGTTGCCAGCCGCGTTACATCAAACGCAGGCTGTCCGTTCTGCGCGGGACAAAAGGTCCTGCCTGGATTCAATGATCTCACTTCGCTGCATCCGCAGCTTGCTGAACAGTGGGATCGGAAAAAGAACGGCGCGCTGACGCCGGAGGCGGTGAGCGCATATTCCAATCGCCGCGTGTGGTGGCTCTGTGACAGAGGACATTCCTTCTGTGCGGTCATTGCCCACCGTGTGAACAGGGGGAGCGATTGTCCATATTGCACCAACCGCAAGGTCCTGCCGGGATTTAATGATCTGGAGACCAAGGAGCCGGTGATCGCATCGCAGTGGCATCCGACCCTTAACGGCAGTTTCACGCCACAGCAGGTGACACCCGGCAGCCGCCGCAAGGTCTGGTGGCTCTGCAATAAGGGTCATGCGTGGCGGGCGGTCGTCAACAGCCGCACGGGAAAGCAGCGCTGCGGCTGTCCAATCTGCGCGGGCCGGCCATTGGACCGATGCACAGCGATTTTAAGTGAACCTCCGGCGGAGCCGGTAAAAATAAGTGCCCAAACTGCGGGGAGCCGCAGAAAACATATACTGTAGGAGGATCATTATGAAACATAAGCTGCTATCCATTTTACTATGCCTCGCGATGGCGCTGTCGCTCTTACCGACGGCAGCCCTGGCGGAGGAGGCGACAGGCGCTGGACCGATCAAGGTAGGGGAGACGAGCTATAGTTCGTTTAGCGATGCCGTCAATGCGGCGGAACCTGACGAAAGCGGCGTCATCACCTATAAGATCAGCGGTAAGGTTGATGTGACTGATATCGGCTGGGTGCAGGTCGCAAAAGCTGGTCTGCCCGACCTCTCCAAGGTCGAGTTCGTTGGCATAACCGACGATGCGGAAATCTGCATCACCCAAGGCGTAGCGATTCTGGCTGATCAGAGCTATGACATCGACGTTAGCTTTGAGGCCTTAAAGTTGACGAAGTTGAATCCGCAATGGGCGGGTGACTTTGGCCACAGCACGAATTACTTCACCTGCTGGCTCCGCAACACCGGCAGGGCAGAAAACACCGTGACCTACACGAACTGCACCTTCCCCAACGGCGTGTGCAACAACCAGTACGGCAAGACGGTGTTCAACAACTGCCAGTTTACTAACAGTGCCAACTATAATCTTTGGAACTACGGCGGCAACACCGAAGTGAAGAACAGCGCCTTCATCGGTGTCCGCGGTATCAAGACCTACAACGAGGGCACGCTGGCAGTCGCGCCCACGGTGAAGATCGAACAAACCACCTTCAGCGGTCTGACCGAAAAGGCAGCCATCGTCGCTTCCAAGGCGACCGACATCACGCTGACGAATGTGACCGCCACCGGCTGCATTAAGGGCCTGCTTCAGAAGGACATTGAAGGCTCTACTACGGACGAGCAGAAAGTCACCATCGAGGCCAACGGCACCGGTATCAGCGGTGACTTTAATATTACAGCCGAAATGGATGCCGAAGCCGCCAAGAACGAGTTCAACATCACAGCCGGTACGTTCCCCGGAGGAATCAACAATGACTACCTTGCGCCTGGTGCAAATTTTGACGCGACCACAGGCGAGGTTAAAATGTCGTATGTTGCCAAAATCGGCGATACCGAGTATCCCACCCTCGCCGACGCCTTTGCGGCCGCAAACAAAACCGGCGACACCGTGATCGAGCTGCTGGACGACATCAATATGACCGGTAAGAACTGGACGCCGGTGGGTGTGGATGGATACTATGGTCAGGGCGTCATCACCCTGAACGGCAACGGCAAGACCATCACCGGCCTGAGCGCCCCCTTGTTTGCGGGCGGCTTTGCGGGCAAATCCGGCATTGTGATCAAGGATCTGACCATTGCTGGTGCGGATATCAACGACACAACGAATGCTCAGGGAATCGGCGCATTTATCAACTGCGTGGATTCCATGACTCGAATCGAACTGGATAACTGCCATCTGAAGAACAGCAAAATTGTCAGCACCGGCGGCGCGCGCGTCGGCGGTCTGATCGGCTGGACATCCGGCTATAACAACCCGAACGACGGCCCGGTCGATACCAAGGTCACGCTTACAAACTGCTCCGTCGAGAATGTGACGATTGAGGCGAATGGCTCTGTCGGCGGCCTGATCGGTCACGCCGGTGCGAATCCCGCCACCTACCACACCATCACGGGCTGCACTGTAAAGGACAGCACTCTGAAGTGCACTGAGACGGGAAAGAGCTGGCGCGTCGGCGATCTGGTCGGCACGGCGAATGTCGGTCAGGTCACCGTTGACGCTGCTACTTCCGCAAGCCAGAATAGCTTGACGCAGGAAAATGCAGACCCCCAAAAGCCCGAAGACAGCATCTTCGGCCGTAAAGAGGTCGGCACAGCCGGTCTTGTGATCATTGACAACAAGGTCGTTGCCGCCGGTAGTGCTTACGGCGATATTGTTAACAAGAACGCCAACGAAGTGCTTGTGGAGGTTTCGAAGGGTCATTGGATGAAGCCGAACGAGGATACGGTCGCTATGATCTGTCTCTTATACACATCTCCGAGCCCACGAGACTGCAGCTAATCT
>ENA-OZGB01000641-OZGB01000641.1-human-gut-metagenome-genome-assembly--contig:-NODE-641-length-19465-cov-8.262391_pt1 | contig 19465 bp, 18 predicted proteins | sample MGYA00245113_ERZ653651 | MGnify/ENA primary metagenome ERZ653651 (study PRJEB26926, sample SAMN06165095) | human gut metagenome | biome: ENVO:00009003; feature: ENVO:2100002; material: ENVO:00002003... | reverse complement strand
CTGATGTTGAAGCTTTATGCAAAAATATAACGATTAAATAATATACAATGAATCAATGGACTATAAAGCATATAAAACAGAACCCTTCCTTACCCGGACTATATGTTCTGACAAGTAAGACAGAAATGGCACGCAAAGGTGAAGACGTTACTCCATTTCTGAATGCCTATCAGGAAACTTTTGCCTCTCTCTATCCGGAACACCCTTATGGTCAGCAAATGCAAATGCTCATTAAAAACGGGCAACCGGAAATTGGAAAACCATATGTTGATTTTTCAGCTCCTGACCTAAATGGGAACAAAGTACAAATATCAAAATATATTCAGGGAAAGGTAGCGTTAATTGATTTATGGGCTTCTTGGTGCGGTCCATGTCGTGTAAACTCCAAACAAGTTATTCCCATATATGAAAAATATAAGAATAAGGGATTCACTGTCATCGGTGTGGCACGTGAGCAAGGAAGTGATGCCCGCATGAAAGAAGCTATCAAAAAAGACGGCTATCCTTGGTTAAACCTCATTGAGCTCAATGACACCAATCAGATATGGACGAAATACCGGATACCGAATGCTGCCGGAGGTACTTTTCTTGTTAATGCTGAGGGAATTATTCTTGCTATAAATCCCACAGTTGAAGAAATAGAAAGTATTCTCCAAAAGGAACTTTTAACTCCTTAAACATTTATGAGAAGAATATCTCCCCTCACACTACTTTTTTTTCTTGTATCATGCAACAGTGCGGCACAAGAACAAGTAGTAGCTGAAGCATCTGACACTGTTCCTTCTGCTAAAGTCACATTATTATTTGTCGGTGACTTGATGCAACACAAGGCACAACTTGAAGCTGCGCGTACAAGTCAGGGGACTCATGATTACTCTCTTTGTTTCTCTCTTGTGAAAGAGCAAATAAGTAGAGCAGACATTGCTATTGGAAATCTTGAAGTCACCCTCGGCGGAAAACCATATACAGGTTATCCTGCATTCTCAGCCCCAGATGAGTTCTTATATGCTATTCGAGATGCTGGATTCGACATACTATTAACAGCAAACAACCATTGTCTTGACCGCGGAAAGAAAGGTCTGGAACGCACCATCCTTATGCTGGATTCTCTACATATTCCGTACACAGGCACCTATCGGAACAAAGAAGAGCGCTCCCAGCGTTATCCTTTACTTATTGATAAGAACGGATTTCGTATAGCCCTTCTCAACTATACCTATGATACTAACGGAGTCAAGCCCACCTCTCCCAACATAGTGAACTATATAGATAAAAAAATCATACAACAGGATATTGACACTGCCCGAACATGGCAACCCGATGCTATCATAGCCTGTATGCATTGGGGAAATGAGTACCAGTCTCTTCCTAGCCGGGAACAGCGGCAATTAGTAGATTGGTTATTAAAACAAGGGGTAACGCATATCGTCGGTTCACATCCACATGTCATACAGCCAATGGAATTACGCACTGATACTCTGACCGGAATGCAGCATGCCGTAGTTTATTCTTTAGGGAATTTTATATCCAATATGAGTAAGGTAAATACTGATGGTGGCCTTATTTTCACGTTAGAGTTGGAAAAAGATACAGTTATTTCCTCCACACCAAGTGTCCATATTAGTCATTGCGGATATAATCTGGTATGGACAGCACGGCCTACCCTTACCAAAGAAAAAAATTATGTCCTTTATCCGACCGATTCCACATCCGTTTCAAAGCTGCCGGAAGTAGCACGTAACCATCTGAATATCTTTACTAAAAACTCTCGAAAGCTCCTTCAGCAACACAATGTAGGCATCAAAGAGAATAAAAAATAATGCAGATTCTCACAAAAATATTCCTCCAAACATTTGCAGTATCAAAGATTATATCTATCTTTGCACCGCGTTTGAGAAATGACGCAAACATGGTGACTGTAGTTCAGTTGGTTAGAGCGTCAGATTGTGGTTCTGAATGTCGAGGGTTCGAGTCCCTTCAGTCACCCCTAAAAGAAAGAGGAATTTCAGTAATGATTTTCCTCTTTCTTTGTTATATTATATATCAGACTTTTGGCAAGATTATTTTCTCCGATATTGCTGTGGAGATACTCCTGTTTGTTTCCTGAAAAACGTACCAAAATAGGAAGCATTAGGAAAGTTGAAGTAATCAGATATTTCCTGTATGCTCTTCTGCGTGTTCTTAAGCAACGAAATGCTCTTACGGATAATGGCTTTGAACACCAGCTCCTGCACCGTATATCCACAAATCGACTTGGACAGTACAGAGAGATACTTAGGCGACAAACAAAGTTTATCTGCATAAAACTCCACGCCACGCTGCTCCATATAATGCATTTCAATCAACTGAATCAACCGTATGAAAATATCGTGCTTATGTCCTACCGAGGCTCTTTGAGTGATAAGTTTACGATTATAAATGGAGCAAAGCCGATACGTCAGTCCCAACAATAACAACTTCTGTTCATAGTGATTGAATGTATTTTCCTCTATCCGTAAAGTATTGTCCAGAAGAGACATATATTTCAGGACTTCATTCTCTTCACCTGTGCTCCATACGTAGCATGGCTCCGTGGCAAGCTGCGAATAGAGATGCATAGAAGTCACACAATTACCTATAATGTCACGTATCGGATCTGTCTGGTAGACAAGAATAAAAACTTCCGCATCTTCCGACTGACGGGCAACCTGAAAGACAGAACCACCGGGAATAAAGAGAGTCTCATTCGCTTTGGCCGAAAAATCCTTCTGATTCAGAGTAAACATAAAACTTCCCTGACGGCAAACCACCAGCCCTACTCCATTTACTTGAAACGGTTTCTTCAATGACTCAGGAAAATCATGAAGCATACCTTCCGAACTACAAACATCCTCTCCACTTAACAATGCATGGTTAAGACGAGACAAACGTTCCTGCTGAGTATCCATAATATCACGGGTTATATTGAAAAACAGCGCTAAGTTAGCAATTTCCGTTTAGGATAAGGAATAATCAATACAAATATCATGCAAATAAGGCAACCATATATAGTCCAGCCAGCCATTTCCTTTACGGCAGACAGGGTAGCCTGCACCTGAATCCGCCCTTTGGTAGACATTGCCGCCATATTGATTGCATCCTGCTTACTCTTTCCCTGATATTGCATGCCTTGAACAGTCTGGATAAACGAAGCGGAAGCCTCGGGATGAAGCATATCCACATTTTGTGCATAGCGGGTGACATAATGCTGCTGACGCTCCTGCAATATATTCGAGTAAAGAGCACCTCCGATGCCGGGTCCCAACACCATACGCACGGTAAGCATGACGCAAATCCAAGTAGAAAGGTACTTATAGGGCATGCGTTGCGTAGCATAGGCAGCAGTCAAGGCATAAAGGAACATCATGCCGGTGGCACGGATAATGACCGGATACTTCATCCGCTCGTATAATCCGGCACTCTGCACTTCGAAATACATGAATACTGCCGACAATCCGAGAAACAGGAAACCGGCTGCAAACAGATACTTGAAATGCACTCCTTTAGAGCCCAATATCATAGAAGAGATAGCACCAATCGCATACCCTGCCATGCACCAGTTGCCCAATGTCGCATTCTGGTAATTATCCAGTTTCATTCCGACACCCGTAAACACATTGACAAACATGGCACTCGAATTGAATATCATCAGTAACAGATAAAGCAAAATGCCCATACGAATGGTACGTAACTTAAAGACATCCAACAGGAAGTAATGTGAATGGCGGTTCTTCTCCATATAGAAAAAGATACAGGCAGATATAGCCGCAACCAATGTGGCAGTGCGGATGGACGCATCATCATACCAATCCAGGACCTTGCCATAAACCAGCACATAAGTGATGCACACCAATGTAATGCAGAACACCGCCACATTGCCGAACTGCCTGAAGTTGATAGGAAAACGGCGCGTAGCAAACTTATGATAAGGCATTGTGATAAAGATAACCAAAATGGAAAGCAACACAGTACCCATCATAAAATAATACACATACTGCCATTCATACTCAAAAGCCAGCCATGCCGTTAGCGATGTGCCCAATTGCCCTAAAATCATAAAGAACAGGTAAATACCCGGTTGGCTGACGCATCGGTCAATATCCAGTTTGTTCCAACCCTTATCATCATCAGGTTCCAGTCCCGGAGTGATGTTACGGGTAGCTTCCATTCCGGCAGCGTACTTGATAAGCGTAAACAGATTGACCATCATCAACACCATCCGCAGGAAGCCCATGAGCAGACTGCAAAGCGCCAGAATAAATATGCTGTCCGTCTCCGCACAGATATAGCTAAAGACATACATGAGCGAGAACCCCGCCAGACACATCATCTTCTCCCGGCGGATACACATCAAGCGATACAGGAAAGGAGCGAAAGCCGCCATTCCGATGGAAGTGACGAAATTAGTGAACTGAATATGCTCGGAGATGATGCCCAGTCCACTCATCATCTCAGTGCTGTTGACAGAGTAAACGCCACCCACCGTAAGGATGGGGATAAAGAGCAACAACATGATGATGATGCCTACCGGTTTAGGCACCCAGTTGTAAAAGGGATAGTTTTTAGGGTACGAGGGCATGGCGTCAGAGTTTAGCTTTCACAACTACCATCATACCTGCCGCCAGTTTCCCATTATCTTCTTTGGAGAGATTGGTGAAATCGATACGAACCGGTATGCGCTGCTGTATCTTCACAAAGTTTCCGGCAGAATTATCAGTGGGAACCAACGAATATTTAGAACCCGTAGCCCCCGAAATAGCCGTAACAGTTCCTGTGAATTCTCTATCGCTGATGGCATCCACCGCGATAGCCACCTCCTGCCCAAGATGCAGATTCTCAATCTGGGTTTCTTTATAATTGGCAACAATCCACTTCTGCGTATCGGGCAAGATGTAAGTGATGGTCTGCCCTGCCGAGATGAATTGACCTTCCTCCAAGGCACGGCGTCCCAACTTTCCGTCGCAAGGGGCTACGACCACTGTATAAGACAGGTTCAGCTTAGCCATTTCCAAGGCAGCCGTTGCCCGTTGGATAGCAGCCTCGGTACTCTCACGGCGATGAGACACTTCGTTCACTCCCGAGAGAGCCGCCTTCCGTTGACGCCTCACGGCTTCCAGTTTCTTGTGTGTGGCTTCATATTCCGTTTCTATCTGCTCTAACTGAATGGGAGTTGCAGCATTCCGTTTCACCAGATTTTCATAACGCTGGCGGTCTTTCTCCAGTTTGGCCAAACGGATTTCTATTTCAGAGATGGAAGCATCGTAGACGGATGCGGTGGTTTGCGTAGTCTGCAAGGTGGCTCCAATGACGGTGGCGCCTGCCTGTGCATCCTTCAGGGCGGCTTCGGCTTCCATAACGCGGATTTTATATTCACGGTCGTCCAATACAAGCAAGGTGTCTCCCTTGCGAACTTCCTGGTGTTCGGTGAAATAAATCTTCCTGATATAACCCGAGGCACGCAGGTTGACGGGAGATATATACTGTTCTATTTGGGCATCGTTGCTGGTTTCGGTCTGCTTGTAATCCAGGAAGAGACAGACCACCTGTATGACTCCCCAAATCATGACACCTATTCCCAACAGGCTGATTACGACTTGCCAACGGCGTAATTTTCTCAACTTCTTTGCTTTCTCCTGATGCGTACTGGATGCGCTATTGTTTTCTACTGTTTCCATATTCGGATGTTATTGATTAACTTGTTATTTGACTAATGATTCTATTTGCCCGGTCAGTTTCAGCAACATAAGGTTGGTCACCCGATAGTTGTAGTGGGCGCTGATGTAGTTGTTCTGGGCTTCGCTCATCCGCATTTCGTCTTGCAGCACTTCGGTCATCGAGGTGATGCCTTCGCGGTATCGGTCCATAGTGACGGTATACACATCTTCGGCGAGCAAATAATTATCTTTCTGCTTTTTGAAATTCCGCTGGTTGTTCATCAGGTCGTTGGTGGCATTCAGGTATTGGGTCTGCAAATTCTTGCGGGTGTTCTCCTGTGCCAGTTTGATGTTTTCGATATCAATGACGGCCTTACGGGTTTTATAGCGTTTGTCCAGACCATCGAAAATGGGGACACGCAACGAGAGGCCCAGGCCATAGGAACGGTACCAATGCCCGGAAGGACCGGAATGAAACCAATGGTAAGCCTTATCGGTGTAAGCGGAAAACATCCAGTTGCCCGTCAGATTCAGGGAGGGGATGTATCCGTAACCAATCATCTTCTTTTGCTGCTCGGCCAGTTGCCGTTGCGATTGCAGCAGTTGGAGTTCATATAAGTTCTCCGAAAGTCCGGTCAATGCTACGGGGGTGATGGTTTCGGTATTCACCGGCACTAAGGCTATTTGTTTTTCTGCGGGATAATCGATGATGTATTTCAGCAGGTTCAGTTGCTGTTCCAGCATGGCCTGTGCATTGTCATACTGTACTTTCAGGTTTTCGAGATTGATGTTCACCCGTTTCACATCGACTTCCATTGCCATTCCGTTGTCATAGAAGGCCTGCGTGATGTTCTGCAATTCTTCAAGACGGGTGATATTGGCTTTTATCAGTGCAATTTGCTCGGCGGTGACCTGCCCCAGATAATACATTTTGCAGACTTGCAGGATGAGGTCTTCCCTCGCCTTTTCGTAGGTGAGGCGGTTCATCTCGTCCATCGTCCGCGCAATGGAGATGCTGGTGTAGAGGGTTTGGTTATAGAGTGGCATTTGGAGCTGTAATCCTGCGTTGGCACTGTATTGCAGGGTATGAGTCACATTGTAGGGATTGCCGTAAGCTGAGCCGTCGGTAACGGAGACAGGCGGGTCGATGTTATCATTATAATTGGCAAAACCATTGATTTGGGGCAACAATCGTGCCCGATTCTCGGAGATACCATACCTTCCCTTTTGTATCTCTTTCCGTTTACTTTGCAGGGACAGGTTGTTCTCGATGCCTATCTTCAGACAGTCTTCCAATGCCAGGGTATCTTGTGCACCTGCACTCACAACGGGCAGGCAGAAAAAGGAAAAAATGAACAGTAACCTTCTCATAACAATTATTTGATATTTGGAAGCAAAGTTAGCGGGTTAGTGCAAAAAGATGCTGTCTATATATCGACTGTTTATGTTCACATTTTCCCTTTTTATAGGGAGATGTTAGTTCACATAATAACAGAGGGCTAAATTATCATGCATAATGCAAGCTAATCAAGAACATCTACTTATGTAAAAAAAGGTAAATGCAGGAAACCATAAAAACGTTTCAATTGTTACTCAAAAGATAGCATGACAACATGTATAACTAAAATAAATGATTATGGAAACAAACAAAAAACTAATCGCAGTCGTAGAAATTGGTGGTGACAAAGCAGTTCAATTCTGGGCAAGAGCCGACGACCTGGCACAGCAATACAATGAAAAGTCAACGGATATAGTTTATACAGTGGTGAAACTTCCCGACTCTGATAACCTGTTCCGCTTCTTTGCCGCTTCAAAAGAAGAAATGACGCAGGAGACTTTGCTGGAATGCAGCCGTGAGTTCCTGGATGAATTGCTGACACTGGTTCCCAGCGAATGTGTCAGGATAAAGATTGTGGAAGGTAAAGAAGAATAAAAAGAAGTACATCGGATACAGGTGGGACGAAGGATTGGGGGCACAGAAAGAGAGCAAATAGAAATACATTCACTATCTTTGCAATCGTTTTTGTAAACCCAACCCTATATAAAATGAAGTTACTCTGGCTCGACCTGAACAGTTCATACGCCCACTCCTCACTGGCACTCCCCGCACTGCATGCACAGATAGCCGACGACGACGCCATCGAATGGGACATCGTATCCGCCACCATCAACGAGAATGTGGGCATGGTAGCGGGCGAAGTCTACCGCCGCCGTCCCGACCTGCTTGCCGCCACTGTCTGGTTGTTCAACCACGAGCAACTGTTGCACATCATTTCAAGAGTAAAAGCCCTGCTGCCCCAATGCTGCATCGTATTGGGCGGACCGGAATTCCTGGGAGACAACGAATTCTTCCTGCGCAGTAATCCGTTTGTCAGTTGCGTGTTCAGGGGAGAAGGCGAAGAAGTGTTCCCGCAATGGATAACCCACCGCAACAATCCGTCGGAATGGAAGAATATCCCCGGACTCTGCTACCTTGACTCCCACGGAAATTACATCAACAACGGCATCGCCCGCGTGCTGGACTTCCATCACCTCGTTCCCCCCGAGAAAAGCCGTTTCTTCAACTGGAGCAAACCTTTCGTGCAATTGGAAACCACACGGGGCTGCTTCAACACCTGCGCCTTCTGCGTCAGCGGTGGAGAAAAACCCGTGCGCACCCTGTCTATCGAGGCAATCCGCGAACGGCTGCAAATCATCCACCGACACGGAATAAAGAACGTGCGTGTGCTCGACCGTACTTTCAATTATAATACCCGCCGGGCAAAGGATCTGCTGGAACTGTTCCTTGAATTCGCCCCCGATATACGTTTCCACCTGGAAATGCACCCTGCCCTACTTTCCGAAGAGCTGAAAGAGGAGTTAAAGCGTCTGCCCGAAGGGTTGCTACACTTGGAAGCCGGCATACAAAGCCTGCGCGAGCCGGTGCTTGTGCAAAGCCGACGGATGGGCCGACTGTCGGATGCGCTGGAAGGACTGAAATTCCTGTGTGCCCTCCCCAACATGGAAACGCATGCCGACCTGATTGCCGGGCTCCCGCTCTATCAACTTTCGGAGATATTCGAGGACATCCGCGTATTGGCGGAATATGGCGCCGGAGAAATACAACTGGAGTCCCTGAAACTGCTTCCCGGCACGGAAATGCGCCGCAGGGCGGAAGAACTGGGCATACAATATTCCCCGTTCCCACCCTACGAGGTGCTGCAAACCCGCGAAATCAATGTGGATGAACTGCAAACCGCACGGCAACTTTCGCGCCTGCTGGATGGATTTTATAATGCTCCCGCCTGGCAGGGTATCACCCGAAGACTGATTCTGGATAACGAAACGTTCCTACATGATTTTCTGGAACATCTGATACGGATAGGATTGATAGACCAGCCGATGAGTCTGGAAAAACGGGGCCTCATCCTGTATGAGTTCTGCAAGCGGCATTATCCCGAATATCAGTCGGAAGCAAGCATCGCCTGGATAGAAGCGGGCATGTCGCTGAAGAAGCTCCCGGCAGAACGGGTAAAGACCAAGCGGCAGGTTCCTCCCGGACATTGGGAAGTGCTGTATGGGGAATACAGGGAGAACCTCCGGCTTTGTTTCCTGCCGATCGGCGAGGAAGAAAACCGGGGATATTGGTTCGGCTTTGAGTCAGAGATACAAAAAATAGAGCCTGTGTTCAAGGCAAGAAATTAATTTATCGTATGAGGCTGAAATACTACCTTTGCCATGCACAGGTTACGGATTAGTTATGCTATCTTTGCGACTTGGCATACAATCATTGGCATTGATTGTAGGAATCATTGGCATTGATTGTGGCAATCATTGGCATTGATTATAGGAATCATTGGCAATGATTGTATACCCAAGATATAGATATGCCCTGTTTAGTCAGGGCCTCAGGGTAGTTGAATCATAAAGGAAGGAGAACTTAATATGCCTTTTTACAAGAAACAGAAATTGAATGGAAAGTGGTATCCGAGAGCAGTGACCAAAGGTCATCCTGCTACAACGGATGATGTGGCAAAACGACTGTCGCTTATGTCAACGGTAAGTCCGGGAGACACGTATGCGGTGCTCGTGAATCTGGGTGAAGTTTTGGCAAACCTGATGAGTGCAGGCCGGTCGGTACGGCTGAAAGGCGTAGGAACATTCTACCTCTCCTGTCAGTCATCGAGCCAGGGCGTAGACACGCCCGAAGAAGTAAGTTCGCAGCAAATCACTGATGTAAAGGTATGCTTTATCCCCGAATATAGCCGTCAGCAAAATGGCCAAGTAATCCAACGAACCCTCATCGACCCACATCTGGAATGGATAGACTTAGACGAAATAGCGGGCAATGGCAAGAAATAATCCCTTTACAGAAATCAAACAAGACAATCTCCCAACCCCACCATATGGAAAACCAAATCATTGAAAAAGCCGATTTCACCATCGACGAACTGGAACCCAACTACTACGAATGTACCTTCGACAAATGCAACTTCTCCGGCCAAAGCATCGGCAGAGTTATCTTTGAGAGATGCACCTTCAAAGAATGCAACCTGTCACTGGTGAAAGCCAGCAACACCTCCTGGCTGGACGTCCTCTTCACCGACTGCAAGATGACAGGTATCAACTTCACCCTCAGCAATCGCTTCGGCCTGTCCGTGGAGTTCCGCAACTGCCTCCTCTCCTATGCCCTTTTCACCGAAATGAAGCTGAAAGGCACCCGCTTCACACGCTGCGACCTGCAAAATGCCGACTTCATGGAGACGCAACTCCCCGAAGCCAAGTTCACCGAGTGCGACCTCTGCTACGCCTCCTTCCACCACACCAACCTGGAAAAAGCCGATTTCAGCACCGCCCGCAACTACGCCCTGAACCCTGCCGCCAACCGCCTGAAGAAAGCCCGGTTCTCCCGCTACGGGCTGGAAGGACTGCTGACGGGATTAGGAATAGAGGTTGTCGACTAACGCCTCATTGTGTAATTGAGGAGTGGGTGCCGTAGCACAAGGCAATGTAACCCAAAACGCAGTGCCTGCACCCACTTCCGAAGTCACCCCAATGGTTCCGCCCATGCTCTCTGCTATAGACTTACAAATGGGCAACCCTAACCCAACTCCTTGCGCAAAAGAGTCCACTTTCTCGAAACGGTCGAAAACCACTGGAAGTTTATCCTGCGGAATACCGCAGCCTGTATCTTTCACACTAATCTTGACACCCCCATCTACCATGCTGTACGCTATATCGATATGGCCGCTTTGGGTGTTTTTCAGAGCGTTCGACAGGAAGTTGCTCAGTATCCGTTTGACATACTGAGCGTCAAGTTCCACCATATAATCCTGTTCCGGTTTATCCACACGGACATCCAACTTTCCGTCGGCCTTCATCCTGCACTCGGCGGCACTTTCCACAACGAGGTCCGACAGGCAGAACCATGCAGGATACAGTTTAAAGTCTCCTGCCTCCAACTTCGAAAGCTCCAGAACATCATCCACCACCTTCAACAAGAGGGTATTGTTATGCTGTATCAACTGGTTATATTCCTTTTTCTCCTCCATATCCTCCGTCATAGTCAGTATACTTGAGAAACCAACAATAGAATTCAACGGAGTACGTATCTCGTGACTCATATTGGCAAGAAAGGCAGACTTCAACCTGTTGGCTTCTTCCGCTTTCTCTTTCGCTTCCCGTAAGTCCTGCTCCAATGCCTTTCTTTTATCAATCATCAGAGTTCCCCCCACCAGGACAACCGGTTCGCCGTTTTCATCATACTGATATACGGCGCCGTAAATTTCTCTCCACGAAAGAGTACCGTCTTCATTCCGAAGCTGAAATTCCTCATCAAAAAAGTCCGTTTCCTTTCGATTCAGCCTGTCCAATGCCCGATAGATGTTCTCCCTGTATTCCGGCAGGATAAGCAGCAGATGTTCGTCAGCATCAACTACTCTATCCGTTGCACCTTCATTGTCTCTTTTCCAGGTGATCTCTTTACGCCGCAAATCCCATGTCCAAAGTTTCATACCGGTAGCTTTCAGCAGCAAGCGATGCTGAAGATCCAGTTGTTCCAACTGGCACCGCTTTTCTGTTGCTTCCGTGACGTCCACGGCCGCACTAATCAGCCAGCGGGGCTCGCCCTTGTAGTACAACAACTGCTTATACATACTCAATACATGTTCGCACCCATCAGCCAATATCAGATGCTGAAAGGTGTTTGATTGGCCGGAACGTATCGTTTCCCGGTCTGTCTGTTGAAAGGCAGAACAAATTTCGGGAGGCAGAACACTTGCGTTCTTCCCGATCAGGTCGTCCTGAGAGACACTATATAAATCTTCAGATTTCTTGTTCCAAAAGAGATAGTTACAGTTATCCTTGATGTCCTTCACCGTAGTCGGAATAGGAAGATTATTCAGCAACTCCCGCATCAGGAAATTGTCTTCCTTCATTTCTTCCCACTCTTTTACTGATATGCCATGAAGTTTATACAATCGGAAATAATAGACTATCGCTACAGAAACAACAAAAACAACTTGGATTGCCAGACACAATATAGACATTGTATATACAGATTTTTGCCGTTATTATTTTACAAAGGAATAAAATATCGCAAAAACAACCGATATACAGTTTGTCATACATATAAAGAATTGTCCTCAACTATATTAAAAAAAGTAATATCACACTGAAATACAGAATATTACCTTCTCAATTCTTTCTCTGCATTCTTAAACTCGGAAGGAGTCATTCCCGTCCTTGCCTTGAACAATTGGTGGAAAGTAGGCATACTGTTGATGCCTGACGCTTCGGCAATGGCACGCAATGTATATTCAGGATGTTCCTTCAATAAATGCATGGCATGATTCAAGCGGAGATTATTGAGATACCCGTTCAGATTGGTGTCCGTATTCTCTTTTATCATCCGGGCAAAACGGGTATTGTTCATCTTGACCATCCGGGCAAGTTCTTCTCTCGATATGTCGGCGGACAGATACAGTTCGTCCCGTTTGATAATATAATCCAGTTTACCAAAGATTATCTTGTTCATCTGGGCTTCCTCTTCGTTGCCGTCGGATGCTTCCGGTTCTGTCTGCTCCGTCTCCGGGAAAGGTTGGTCTTCCGACACTCTCTCGGCATCAGCCCGCAAGCGGTTCATCTCCGTCTGCATGGACATCTGCTCATTGATGCGCTCCACCAGCACCTGGTTCTTACGCTTGATTTTGCGGTTCTGCACCCACATACGCCACAGGAAGAACAGTGATAACAACGAAATGCAGAGGATGAAGACTAACGTAATGGTACGTATGGTAAGCTGGAAAGCCTGTTCCGCAATGCGGGCTTCCTTCTCGTTCACTTCGTAAAGGTTGTCCAGTTCCAGCGCGACATTGGTTTTATCACGCCGGTAGATGCTGTCCGTTATGGACAGGATGGAAGCACGCAGTGCGGCGACTTTCTCATAGTCTTTCAGGGCAAGATAGGCGTCTATCTCCCGTTGCAGAACGCCGACGTACTGGATATTCAAGGTATCTTGTCGGCGCATCAGTTTCTTGAAGTCGCGGCAATGGTCGAGTACGGCCTGGTACTGCTTGGTTACGAGCAGGTACGGGGTGGCATCGCGCTTACCGGCAGGAGTGTTATAGGCATGAGTGGACTGGTATTTTTTATGGTACTCCTTCCCACGCTCCACATCTCCCAGCAAATGGCAGATGCGGGACAATTTGGAATAGACATATCCGTATTGCTGGTCGAGGAAAGCCTCACGCACTTCCGGATTGCCTTTCATTCCGTCCAACAGCTTCTCACGCTGCAAACCAACCTGCAAGGCGTCTTCCAGCCGGTTGTCGTTAATCAGATATCCCATCTTCACCCCATAGAAATAGGAAAGCATCGACTTGCTCAGTTTATCTTTCCTGCCATCCAGCAGGGCGATTGCCTTATCGAAAAGCTCATACCCTTCCTCTTTCAATGACAGCATCCATTTGTTCTCGCCCATACAGAAGAGTAACTTACATTCCGACTGCCGGTCGTCGAGCCTGCGCGCCAGTTCCAGACCTTCAACCGCGTAACGGTTGCTTTCTTTATATTCGCTCAGGATGTGGGAGATGTCGGCCAGGGTTATGGTCATCTTCAACAAGTGGTCGGGATGGTTCCCGGAGATAGAATCATGTACATAAGCCCGGCGGGCATAGTGGAATGCCGATTTGTCCTGATACAGGTACGAGTAGACCATGCTACGCAAATCATCCACCATGTATATGGGCAACGCTTGCTTTGTTTCAGCTTCGTCCAGCAGTTGCAACGCGCGTTTCGGCTCATCCATATAGATGTCCGTGATATACTGTTCCGTATATATATCCTTTGTTCCTTTATCTCCGCTTGCCAAGGCAGATGCTGACAGAAAGCCTAACAAGAGGAGACATATATAGAAATGTCTCATACGTTCAATCGTCCGTGTCTATTCTCTTATGGACTGCGCAGTCGGCGCAAATCCCTTTGATTACATAATTAATTCCCGTCTGCATGAATCCCTCCGGAAGCGTGACTGACGGGGCGTGCACACTCCGGATGCAATAGGTCTTGTGGCAACGCTCGCAATAGAAGTGCATGTGCTGATCTTCCACCGTACACATGCAGCAGTCTTCGCAAACGGCATACTTCAACGAACCGCTTCCATCGTCCACACCATGTATCAGGTGGTGGGAAAGGAACAGGGTCAGTGTCCGGAAAATAGTGGATTTATCAACCGTATCGAGTTTATCTTCCAAATCTGCCATGGACACAGCCCGCCTCATCTCCATCATGGTGCGGAGTATCAACAGCCTCATCGCTGTAGGTTTGATATCCCGAAGGGACAATTTATGTAGATATACGTCTTTCATACTACTCAGAACTTCTTACCTAATATGCGGACCGAATTGAGAACAACCAGCAAAGCCACTCCGACATCGGCAAACACCGCCGCCCATAGCGTGGCAAAGCCAAAGGCGCCCGCAATCAGAACCAATATTTTCACGGTGATGGCACCGATAATATTTTGCATCACAATCCGTCTTGTGGCCCGTCCGATGGAAATGGCTGTCGCCACCCGCGACGGTTGGTCGGTCTGGATAACTACATCTGCACTTTCGATGGCGGCATCCGAACCCAGCCCTCCCATCGCAATCCCCACATCACTGAGAGCCAGTACGGGAGCGTCATTCATACCATCGCCCACAAAGGCTACGGACACGTCCGGGGCAGAATTGAGCTGTTCCAGATGGACGGCTTTATCTTCGGGAAGCAGGTCACCGTAAGCCTTGTCAATGCCCAATTCTGCGGCAAAGATATCAACAATCTCCTGTTTATCACCAGATAACATTTGAATATTATCTATTTTTAAAGCCTTTAATTTTTTTATAGCATCCGTGGCATCCTCCTTCAGAGTGTCCGAAAGCAGCAGGCAACCGGCATACCGCCCGTCGACGGCACAGACTACGACAGTGGCTACACAGTCCGTCAGTTCTTCGGGTACGGATATCTTGCGGTCCTTCAACAGGCGGATGTTGCCGACAAGGACTTTGCGGCTCCCTACTTCGGCCTCCAGGCCATAGCCTGCCAGTTCATTCAATGTAGTTACTTCCAGAGGTTCTACACCCCGTTCGGCTGCGAAGCGGGCAACGGCTTGTGCCACAGGATGGGTGCTCTTCTTTTCTACGGACAACACCAGGCGCAGCAATTCATCTTCCGGCAGACCGGGCGCCTGCATGGACGTCACACGGAAACTGCCGGTGGTCAGCGTACCTGTTTTGTCGAAGACGATGGCATTCACGCGGGTGATGGCATCCAGATAATTGCTGCCCTTAAACAGAATTCCCATACGGGACGCCGCCCCTATTCCTCCGAAATAGCCCAACGGGATGCTGATAATCAGTGCGCACGGGCAGGATATTACGAGGAACACCAGCCCACGATAGAGCCAATCGTTGAACACATAGTCGAAGCCCGGGTGCACCGCCGCAACAAGTGCGGGAAGGGCTACTATTAGGACAGCCAAAAGCACGACTATCGGTGTATAGATGCGGGCAAACCGCCGGATGAACAGTTCGGCAGGCGCTTTGCGCTCTGCTGCGTCCTGCACAAGGTTAAGGATGCGTGCCAGCGTGCTGTGGTCGTAAGGTTTCGTCACCAATATGCGCACTGCCTGTCCGCTGACAATCATACCGGCAAGGACATCACCGCCTGCGGAAACATTGCGGGGCATGCTCTCCCCGGTCAGCGCCGAAGTATCGAAAACGGCCTGCGGGTTTTGCAGAGTTCCGTCCAGAGGGACACGTTCTCCGGGTTTTACTTCAATGGTTTCTCCCACATTGACGTCACGGGGAGAGACTGTGCGGAGCGTGTTTTCACGATATACATCCACCCGTTCGGGGCGCACATCGAGCAGGCCGCGGATATTGCGGGTAGCCTGGTTCACGGCTTTATCCTGCAACATCTCTCCCAGGGTATAGAGTAGCATCACGGCAAGCGCTTCCGGATATTCTCCGATATAGAATGCTCCGAGGGAAGCTAAGGCCATCAGGGAGAATTCATTGAACCAGTCTTTCCGCAAGATGCCCTCCCATGCTTCGCGCATCACAGGAAGTCCCACGGGCAGGAAGCCCAGCAGGAACCAGCAGAATTCAACCACCGGATGGCTGAATCCTACCCATTGCTGATGCTGGAAGATGATACCCGTGATAAGGAATATACCTGATAGCACCGGAGCTCCTATCTTACGAATCATAGATTGCTCTTTCTCTTTGCTCTGCGGAGAAGTATGTGTATGTGCACAACCACACTGACATTTTGTTTCCATAATCTTAATCTTATTATTTTGTCCGGTACAAAGGTAAGGGATGGGGAGTGCAACCGGGTTGCAAAGGTGATACAGGAATTCATAGGTCTCTTCATCCGGGTATAGATGAATTCAATCAAATACATACTCATATAGCTCAAATTTCATAAGTTCTATGAACTTCGTGTAATATGTTTATTATAGCTAATGAAGTACGATTTCAATCGCACAGCGTAACCTTTTTCCAAAAACATTGTTACCTTTGCAGAAGTAGCATCATACTAAACAATAAGGAGGTAGAATTATGACAACATTAGAACTTGAAGCCGATAAAGCTCGCCTGGCATACGCCATACTGAGTATTGATAACGCCTCATTGTTAGCGGAAGTAAAGAAAAAGCTTGGCGATCTATTGACCATAAACGGTCCTGCGGTTAAAAGCAAACCCAGACATACACGCCCTATTTCCAAAGAAGTGCAGGATATGGTGATAGGAGAGCTTCCCGCAGATATGGATATAGAGAAAGAGTCTGATAAAATGTGGGAGGATTTGGCCAAATGAAGGTGTTTCTTGATACAAACATTATAATGGATTTCTGCGCAAGACGTCTTCCTTTTTTTGAGAATGCGTCGCTTATCATTGATATGGGATATCGGAAAGAACTGGTACTGGTTGTTTCTTCCTTGACGTTTATTAATGTAGCATATATACTTCGGAAAGCATATCCTCAGGATTTGGTAATGCAGAAATTAGCCAACTTAGCAAAAATATGTACTGTATCTCCAATAGATGAAGAAGTAATATTGACGGGTATTAGAATGAAAGCAAAGGATTTTGAAAATTCCGTGCAATATTTATCGGCATTGAGATGTGGTGCAGAAGTTATTATTACTCGTGATGCCGAGGGCTTTAAAGAATTTCCAATTCCTTCACAAACACCGGACGAATTTCTGAAATTGATGGTTTAGAAGATTGTATATTTCCAATGATAGAGATATTTGCCCGGCTGACAATCTCACTGAGTTTTCCGTTTCCTGAAGCGAGACTATCAATTCTTCCCTGTGGAAGAATGATAATAAACTCGTTGTTTTAACCATTCATAGATTGTAGATGTTCCATTTCTTATGATTTTGTTTTGCACCTTCAAAGATACGAAAAGAAACCATAAAGTTCCAGCAGATACATATAGATATTTTCTTATCTTTGCATGATACAGAACCAGTATGAAAGAAGAAATCCTCTATCAGAAAATAGCAAAGACAATTGCCCGGCAGATAAAAACAGGCATAGGGAAACCGGGGGAGAAACTGCCTTCTTAGCGTACTATCAGCAATGAACATGGTGTAAGTTTAAATACCGCCATTCAGGCGTATTATGAATTAGAAAAGAACGGATTTATCACTTCACGCCCTAAATCGGGATATATCGTTAGTTATAAACCGATACGTTTATCTGTCCCGGCAACTCCCCCCCCGGCCAGGTCAGTGGGAAAAGAAGAAGAGGGCTTAATTACAGTGGATGCCAATGGAGACAGCGACATATCTGTTGAAGACTTTGCCGTAGCCATGGTGGATGAACTGGAACAGGAAAAACATCATAAGGAACGGTTTACCATAGGATATTAAAAAAATAGAGTGTAACGAAGAATCTTTTTACTTAAATAAAAAAAGATTCTTCGTTACACTCTATTTTTCCGTATCTTTGCAACACTAACAAACACTTGGTACTATGTTCAAGGAAAATATGATTGCCCCCTGCGGACTTAATTGCGGCATCTGCCACGAAACCTTACGAAAAGAGAATCCCTGCACCGGTTGTCTGGGTCCCAACGAAACAAAATCCGACTATTGCGCCAATCACTGTAAAATCTCCGTTTGCGATATTCGCCAAACACTACCCGACCGCTTTTGCGACCAGTGCCCACAATTCCCTTGTAGCGAAATGACGGATAAAGAAATCTGGTATGCCAACACTTATCCCATGGTGGAGTCGCTGATGGGAAATTTAGCCCTCATACGAAAAGAAGGTATGGAAAAGTTCCTGCAATTGGAAGCAGAACGGTGGGGATGCACGTGCGGAGGAACTATTTGTGTTCACACAGGCATCTGTTCCGGTTGCGGAAAGGAGTATACCATCAGAAAACACAAAGAATAGCTGTTCCTGACCGGACAGCCACTCTATGCTCTATTACCTGAAGTGACATAAACACAACGTGTTATTCCGCATTCTTCTTCAACCAATCCACCCTGCGCATATCAGGCAGATGCTTCACCTTAAAATTCTCAAACTTAACCTTAAATCCATCTCCGTCCGGGCAGGCTGCCATCACCCCCACCTTAACGGGAATATTGTCTTGTAACCATGCATTGCGCATCATTATATACGTCTTATCATCAAAGGAATAGAAGATTTCAACCGCATCCAGACGACGGACTGCCTTAATCCAGATATATGGAACCGGCTTATCCAGAGTAATCACACTCCAATCACTTGTCTTATGAGTGACTACTGTACTCAGATTAAACTTTCCGTCCACAAACTCTATACCTGCTTTGATATAGTTCTCATGGTCGATGCGGAGCATTAGTCCCGCCTGGTCGAAACGCTCTTTATAATCACCTGTTATCTTCACCTTCGCCTCGAACTCGCCACCATAAACCGAATAATAGAAAGGAGCGTCATCTACCGTAAAACCATAATGGGAGATGCGCCAGTAATCGCTTTGCGGAGTGACAAACATCGAAAGGGTTTTATCTTTTATCTCCCACTGTTCGGGTTCATTAAACCATTGCATTTTCTCTAACGTCTGCGCAAAAGAAGTTTGCGCCACAACAGCCATCAACAGGCCAAAAAGTAATTTCTTCATTTTCCGTGTTATTTTAATTAATCGTTATTCTTATATCTGACGAACCACCCGGCAAGGATTACCGACAGCCAGCACATTGGCAGGAATACTCTTTGTAACCACACTTCCGGCACCAATAATCGTATTATCACCAATCGTCACTCCCG
>ENA-OZGB01000614-OZGB01000614.1-human-gut-metagenome-genome-assembly--contig:-NODE-614-length-19962-cov-5.340232_pt1 | contig 19962 bp, 9 predicted proteins | sample MGYA00245113_ERZ653651 | MGnify/ENA primary metagenome ERZ653651 (study PRJEB26926, sample SAMN06165095) | human gut metagenome | biome: ENVO:00009003; feature: ENVO:2100002; material: ENVO:00002003... | reverse complement strand
GAGATTAGCTGCAGTCTCGTGGGCTCGGAGATGTGTATAAGAGACAGGTATTGCACAACCTATATTGAGCCAGTCTCCTTATTATTATTACAAACAACTCGGAATAAAGGAAGGACTCTCACAGTCGAAAGTACAATGTGTTCTGAATGATCATCGGGGGTATCTTTGGATTGGTACGGAATCCGGTTTGAATTGTTATGACCGTGACCATCTGAAGCAATATCTGCATCGGCCGGGAGATGAAAGAACACTGCCTTCCAACAATATCACTTTTATCGCCGAGGACTCTTTATGCAATCTATGGGTAGCTACGATGAACGGCATTTGCCTTTACGACAGAGGGAGTGATAGTTTCAGAACTTTATCGAATAATGGTAAACCGATCTATGTTGCTTCCTATTTATTGGTTGAAGGAGGAATCTTACTGGGAGGATCAGGAGCTATATACAAATATGTCTATGCCACTAATAAGCTGGAACCTTTGTATTATGCGCAAGACCCTGTTTATTACAATCCCTTTTGGCAGATGATACGTTATGATGAAGAGAATATCCTGCTCAATTCACGTTGGCACGGCATATATTCCTTCAATATGAAGACGTATGAAGTGAAGAAAATAGAGTCGTTTACAGAAAATAACTATACCAGTATCTATCTGGACTCCTACAAGCGTCTGTGGGTAAGTGTTTATGGTAACGGACTGTATTGCTATCAGGGAGACCAGTTGATAAAACACTTTACGGCGTCAAATTCTCCTTTGACGTATGATGTCATTCATGATATCATGGAGAGAGATAATCAGCTTTGGGTAGCCACTGATGGTGGTGGAATCAATATAATCTCTTTAGATGATTTCTCATTTACTAATATTCAACAAAAACAGGATGATGTTCATTCCTTTCCAGCCAATACTATATACCGCCTCTATCTGGACCCGGCCAATAATATGTGGGCAGGCAGTATCAGAAGAGGGTTGATTGGTATAAAGAATGTGTATGCCTGTTCTTATCAGAACGTTCCTTTTGGCAATCTGTACGGATTAAGCAACCAGACTATTAATAGTTTCTTTCAGGATAGTGACGGAATAGTCTGGGTGGGAACTGATGGGGGAGGTATCAACCGGTTTGATCCGGTATCGGGTACCTTCAAACATTATCCTGCCACCAAATATGAGAAAGTTGTCTCCATTGTGGAATATACTCCTGACGAACTGTTGTTCTTCTCCTTTAATAAAGGACTCTTTATCTTTCATAAGCAAACGGGGCAGATACGTCCCTTTGTGCTGATTGACAAGGAAATGAATGATCAGACCTGTATCAATGGTTTTTCTGTCAATATCCAGCGGATAACGAAGACTAAAATTCTTTTCAGTGCCCAGCATATTTTTATATATGATATGGTCACCCGTAAGTTTGATATAGTGGCTACTATGGGAGAAGAGTACGAGCGTCATTCTCCACTGATAATAGCTACGAAAGGTGCAAAGACATACCTTTCCGATCTGAAGAATATTTGTGAGTATGATTCTTCGGAAGGGACTTTCCGGACGATTTATCAAGGACAATACACTATCAATGACGCCTCTATGGATCAGGATGGTATTTTTTGGCTGGCTTCTACCGAAGGTTTGGTACGTTATGATCCACGGACAGGGAAGAGTGAACTGATAAATACAAGCCTGTTTCAGGATGTAGCTTCTGTTGTTGCCGATAATCAATATCGAATCTGGATAGGAACGAGACGTCATTTATTTGTTTATTCTTCCCGTACCCATAATTTTACTACCTTGGAGGAGGTAGATGGAGTCTTGCCTAACGAATACATCTTTCATGCTACTCTTCTGGCCAAAAACGGAGATGTTTTTGTCGGTGGAACTACAGGCATGACGGTGATAAACTCTGCCGTTCATTTTGATACAGATGAGGATTATACGGTCGAACTGCTGGATGTATTATTAAACGGTCTGCCTGTCTCGTTATCCGAAGAGCCGCAGGAAGCGGCTGAAACAATTCAGATTCCCTGGAACTTTTCTTCCCTGCAACTGAAAGTTCTGCTGAATGAAAGCGATGTGTTCCGCAAGAATTTCTTTCGTTTCAATATAGAGGGGCTCGATCAGGAATTGGCGAGTTCCAATTCAAACTCTTTGGTTATTAACTATCTGCCGATAGGGGAGTATACGATTACCGCTTCTTATTATACCCGTGACGGAGGGTGGAGTACGAAACAACCCATTCTGCATGTTGTGGTTACTCCGCCTTGGTGGAAGACCGGCTGGTTCTATATGGGATTATATATATTGTTGGGAGCAGTGGCTTATAGCATTGTCTACTACTTCTATCGCAAGAAGAAAGCCAAACAGAAACGGGAGATTATGCGTCTGAAAAATAAGATGTATGAAGAAAAGATTAATTTCCTGACGAATATCAGTCATGAACTTCGCACTCCTCTTACACTGATTTGCGCACCATTAAAGCGTATTATCAATCAGGAGTCGGACAAGCAGGATGTGGAAAAGTTGTTGGTCCCGATCTATAAGCAGGCATACCAGATGAAGAGTATCATCGATATGGTACTCGATGTAAGGAAGCTGGAAGAAGGAAAAGATATGCTGCATATTCTGCCGCATCCTTTGAATGAGTGGGTGCGCTCTGTCGGAGATAAGTTCATCAGCGAGTTTCATGTGAAAGGTATCAGACTCGAATATGAGTTGGACGAACAGATAAAAGAGGTACCATTCGATCAGAATAAGTGCGAGTTCGTTCTTTCCAACTTCCTGATGAATGCGTTGAAGTTTAGCGAATCGGGTACCACTACTACACTGATTACCACCTTGTCACAAGAGAAAGACTGGGTTCGGATCTCTGTCAGGGATGAAGGGATGGGACTGAATATGGTAGACACAGACTCTCTTTTCTCCAGTTTCTATCAGGGGGGACATGAAAAAGGAGGAAGCGGCATCGGATTATCCTATGCGAAGAGTCTCATCACACACCATAAAGGAAGAGTGGGCGCTTCGAATGCAGCGGGAAAAGGGGCAATCTTTTATTTTGAACTACCCTTATTCACGGATACTTGCGGACAGCTGGAACCGGCTTCTGTGGAAGCAGCTACAGGCGTGGAAGTGAATGAACCGGATAGAATCGATTATACCTTCCTGAAAAAATATTCAGTGATGGTGGTCGAAGATACTCCCGAACTGCGAAGTTATCTGAAAGAAACGCTGAGTAATTATTTTGCCCGTGTATATGTTGCCAAGGATGGGAAAGAGGGATTGGAACAGATCAAAGACCGATTGCCGGATATTATCATCAGTGATGTCATGATGCCCCGGATGAATGGGTTTGAACTTTGCCGGGAAGTGAAGACTAATCTGGATATCAGCCATATTCCTTTTGTCTTATTGACCGCCTATCATAATTCTCAGAATATGTATACCGGTTATAAGACTGGAGCGGACGCCTTTTTGCCGAAACCTTTCGAAATAGACGGATTGCTGGCATTGATTCATAATCAGTTGAGGCAGCGCGAACAGATACGGGCAAGATATAAAGATGATAAGCTCTTGACGCATAAGGAAGTGAGCTTTAGTAATGCGGATGAGACTTTCCTGCTGAAATTGAATACATTGATTGCGGATAATATGAGTAATCCGGAACTGGATGTTGCATTCCTTGCTACTAATATGTGCATCAGCCGTTCGTTGTTATTCAATAAAGTGAAGGCCATCACGGGTATGGGGATTGTAGACTATGTGAATAAGCAGCGCATTGAGCAGTCAATCGTGTTGCTTACTACTACTACCATGAACATTACTGAAATCTCCGAAGTGGTCGGCTTCTCCTCTTTGCGTTATTTCAGTAAGGTTTTCAAGTCTATAAAAGGAGAGATTCCTTCCGCTTATAGAAAACAGGATAAGTAAATCGCATTGATAACTTGGACTTAGGAACGTATACTAGAAATAAAAAAATAAATATTAGTCTCATGCTCTCATTCTGTATGAGGTAAATATCATATAATCAGAACGATATGTAATGAGAGATACTTCTTTTGCAAGGTATCTCTCATTGTTTTCTACGCAAAATGGCTTTAATTAGGCTTATCTCTCATCCTTTTTTGCTTATCTCTCATTCCCTTTCCTTGCGTAAGTAGGTAAACAGACTACCCTTTGAGGGTTAATATCTCATATATCAGTTTCAAATAACAGGTACTTTGTAGCTCGGATACCTTATATCTTTGTTATATCAAGCCTATATACTTCTGTTTTCTTACCGACATCTTCATCGTTCCACCCGGGTGAAACGATCTTGCCACTAGAGTGGAGAGATCTGTTCACTCTAGTGATGAGATCAGATCACTCGAGTGGAACGATGAAGATCTCCTATTAAAAATCTGATAACAATAGGTGAAAAGTACGACAGGATAGGGTCTTCTGCATAAGAGAAAGCGGTATATCCCGTCTATTCCATCATTTCTCTGCCTACAACGTTTATGAGCTTTAAGTCATAGTTATCATCGTGGGCATCTTGGAATAATTGCCAGATCATCACGCCGGCATAGTCGTTTTCTTTGATGAACTTACATTTGTTGGCTATAGTAGGGCGGCCGTTATAATAAGTCTTGCCTATATTATCCTTGTCCGCTGCTTCATTTCCAAGATGTTTGAGTATGCCGCTATAGCGGATTCCACGAACGGCATCCACTGCGCCTTGCAGACTTTCCTCCCAGGAATATCCATAAAAAGGAAGTCCTCCCACTATTTTACTTTTGGCTGCACGGCATTGTTCATTCCAGTATTTGAGGTCTTTCACAAAGTCATCGTATGAAGCATGCTGGACCGGTTTGTCGGTAAATGCTCCCCGGTCATAACTCATCAGGTTGATATAGTCGAAGTATTGCTCCCATTCGGTTCCGTAATTAAGCCAGCGGCTGTTGACGGCACAGGTCATCAGCATATTTTTCTCTTTTGCCAGGTATAAACCTCTGGCAAAAACCAATAATGAGGGGAAATTCTTATCCCAGTTGTCATATTCCTCATAATCGATGTCGAAGCCGTCCAGTTTATATTCTTTGGTGAATGCAATAATCTGCTGTATCAGTTCTTTTCTGGCTTTCGGATCATTGATGGCGGTAGTGAATTCTCCCGGACTGTTCTTTGCTAAAGATATCAGAATCTTGACATTATGTTTGTGAGCCGTTTCACGTACACTTTCAATTCTCTTCCGGACAGGCTCGATGTTGAGTGTGCCGTCTGCTTTTACTCTTGCAAAGCTGGCATTGATATGCGTCAGATATTTCCATTCTATCGTAGGAAATAAACTTTCAAACTCCCAGTCGTCAAGCGCAAGGTAGCCGATAACTACTTTCTGGGTGACTTCCGGTTGGGGCTGAGGCTGCGGTTGAGGCACATTGGGCTCCTGTGGGGTGTTGGTATTGGAAGAGGGTCCGCAACTAGTGAATAAAATGCTTACAGCCGTTAATAATGCGTATAATAAATGTTTCATGTTTAATAAGTAAAAAAGATTTAATACCCGAAAACAAATAGAGGAATGAAAGTTTTGAATAGTCTCTATACTTCCATTCCTCCTTCTTTAGAAGTTCCTAAAAACCTTGGCTCCTACCTTAAAACCTATTTATCTAACTTGGTTATTTTTACCCAGTCAATTTCCATGATGGCAGGTAAGTTGGCATCATCGATAGGACCTGCCCATGAGCCCGGTCTGTCTCCTCCTAATCCCATGTTCAGGATGAGATAGAATGAAGAATCTTTTGTGAACGGCCATTGCTTCATTTCTGCTTCATTCTCCAGTTTCAGGTTTGAGTAAGAGAAAGTCTCCTGTCCATTGACGAAGAAAGTCAGTTTGTCTTCGCTCCATTCTAAAGCGTAGATGTTCCAATCCTGATAATTGCAAGTTACTTGTGCGGTGTTGGACGGATCTTTGATGTTCAAATCATACGTGTAGTGAGTATGTATCGTATGATGGATCGCGGATTCCTGTTTCACATGTTCCATGATATCGATTTCTCCGCAATTCGGCCATCCGTCATAGATATATTTCTTCGGCATCATCCAGATAGCGGGGAATGCGCCATTGGGGTAACTGGTGATTTTGGCTTTTACTTCCACCCGTCCGAAGGTGAAGTCAAACTTACCTTGCGTTTCGATACCGCCGGCTTTGTATTCATCACCTATTTTTTCGGCTTTCAGTATAAGTCTGCCGTCTTTTACGTAAGCCTGGTCATAACTTTCGGACATTTCGTCGTTCCAGTCGGAGCCTGCTTTCTGGCAGAGTACCCATTTGGTCGGGTCCGGATTGCCGTCTACATCGAACTCGTCCATGAAGAGAACGTCCTTCATGGTGTCGTCAAACTTGGTCAGTACGATAGTATAGGTCGTTGTTTGATTGTCTTCGGTGGTGACGGTCACTGTCTGCTCTTTTTTCCAGTTGTGTACAAATGTTGCCGGGTCCGGTGAGATGGTGGCTCCATCGCTCATTAGCGTATAGTCTACGCCGGTGATGGTATTGGCATCCTCGATCGTACCGATTTCCACTCTGTGGGTTGTCTGGTCTATCTTCCCATGATAATAGGAAGTCGTATTCGCTGACACATTATTTACTGCTACGGCAAAAGCAGTGAGCGGATATTTCTTTTCCGGAGTGATGTAATTGGTCTCATCATCCGAACAGGCAGCAGTGGAAAATCCGATGATTGCCATGTTCAGTATAAGTAATATTTTTCTTTTCATCATAACTTTTTTGGTTCGTTCATTATTTTACGTTGGTAGTAAAGTACCTGCCAGTTTGTACAGGCAGGTACTTTTTCTTTGTCAATGTTACGTTGGCTATTCGCCCCACTTCAGCGGTTCGATGTATTCCCATTTGCGTAGCGGCAGTGTGCCATCGTTGCAGCGCACCATGATCTGTCCACCTTTCTCAACAAGAATATTTCCTGGTACTTTCCAGTCCTGGGTACCATCGGAGATAGTGGAAATGATAAACTCATCGTTGAGGTACCATTCTACCCTAATCCATGTACCGGTTTCATTTTCTTCTTGCAGGATATTCCATCCCAACTTATTGTCAGCATTCGTATCCAGTGTTTTCACCGTTCCGGCTGCACCGCTAAATACTTTCTGGCTCCATGGAGTAGTGCTGAGGTCACTCTTTCCGCCTGCCACGTGCCAACGGAATTCGGTCCACGGAGTGGCATTAATCATGAAGAACATATTCATGTTGCCGTTGAACGGTCCGATGTAGATATTATATCGTCCAGGCATCAGTTGGCTGCCAAAGTAATAATCTCCGCTCACCTCTCTGTTTTCTTCGTTCACGGTAGTTCTTGATGATTCTGAACTGGCTTGTTTGATTCGTATGGTAGTAGTCACCGGTTCTATTCCTTCTTCATCACTGAGGGAAGAGAGAATGATGGTTCCGTTGCGTACCGAAGAGCTAGTGCTGTATTCTGCTACATTGATAACCAAATCGGCACTTCCATTAAATTCGGTTTGCTCAAATTCATACCATGTTTCGTCTGACGGAATCTCTTTCGTAACTCCCCAGCGTGAATTGGCTACTACGTGAATAGTCAGCTTTCCGCCCACAGCTTCCACTTCATACCACTTGCCGTTTTCGGGCTGTGCGGGTTCAATCTGTACACCATCTTGGGTGATGTTCACTTCCTGTTGTTTGTCACCATTGCGGTCATATAAAGTTACCACTCCGTAACGCATGGCACCGGTATTGGGGGTTGCTTTCAGTTCCACTGTACCGTTTTCCATTCCGGAAGCTCCTTGACTGATGGAAAGCCACTCTTCTCCATCAGTCACCTTGGCTGTCCACTTTTGATTGCTAAGCACACTGAACACTTCGGGCACATTTCCGTTTTTTTCAATCATATCCACTCCTTCGTACTCTAAGTAGGCAGTACCTTTTTGAGTCAGTGTGAATTTTTTACCGGTCCAATAATCGCTCTTGATGTTAATGACCTCAGTACGATCGTCCAAGCTGGTATTTTCCTCACATTTGATGGTTACATCGTATGTCTTTTCCGGGTTATCACCCGTGGCTGGTGAAATGGCATACCAGTCACCTTTGTTTTCTCCGAATATTTCCCATGGATCGGTTGATTTCACCTGGAAAGTGACGCTCAGTTCATCGGTTGTGCCGTCGGCGGGTAGTAGATATGAGTCTTCTACACGGTAGCGCAGGTCGACAGCCTTTTGCTTCTCATCGTCATCACAGCTTTGCAACACAGGAACTGCTGCCAGTAGTGTGAAAAGTCCTAAGAAGGCTATTTTATGTAATTTATCAGATTTCATAAACACTTCAAGTTATTGTTTACACATTTATTCATAAACTTCATAGTCTAACGACTTAAAGACGATGGTACATTCCGGTGAGAATGGACCGCTGAATCCGGAATAGAATATTACGCCTTTATGTCCATCCAAGTCAAAGGCATTGTGTTTCTTACCGGAATAGTATACTTTTCCGTTGATAGAGAATGTTACGTTTACTTTTGTCGCGTCTTCCGGATCAACTTTGGTATCTAACTCAATGGTTTTGATGTCGTTCATGCTTTCTTCCAGCGTAAATTCTTCAGCTGTCCAGTCGTAGTGAAGTTTAAAACTGGATTTTGTTGTTGAATCTTGCGGATAAATTCTGATTTGTATCCAACCTGCACCGTTTGCTGCACCATTCCAGTGCCATGTGTCACCATTCAGGTAAAGGAATCCATCCGTTCCGGCAGGCATATTGACGCTTTCAAAGTTCCAAACGATTTTCCCCTTTCCATAAGAGAAGTTGGGCACATATCTATTTTGCGCATTGCTTCGTATGGTTGCATATCCTGTTTCCGGGTCAATATCTTCGGCTCCGTCTGCCCACATATTTCTAGGCTGTCTCACTTCAACGGGTACACCTTCAAATCCCGGAACATTGCTCTTGGGATAAAGCAACACATGTCCCACTCTTGTAATAAACAAATTGTTGTATCCTGCTTTAAGCGTCAGATTATTACCATCAGCTTCGGCACTTAGCCATTCCTTAAATTCGGCAGGAACCTCTACTTTCCACTCTACGCTGGAGTTGATTTCGATGTTTTTCTCTCCGCCCATGCCATTCAGTTGGTTGGTTTTTTCTTCTTCATTCTTGGGCTCGATGATGATACCGTCTTGTGTAATGGTGAATGATTTCTCCTGAAACTCTGTCTTGACAGTGATTTCAGCTGTTCTTACACCTCCTGTATTTTCTGGTATTGTGATGGTTATGGGAATTTTGTTGCCATCTTCATTACCATCGCCCGAAGCCGGAGAGATTTGTTCTACAAACTGTGTGGAAGGAATTATTTGGAATGGCTTGTTTGACACAATATTGAAAGAGATGGTTCCACCTACTGTCGGCACAATCTGGTCGTAAGGAATTACTACTAAATCTTCTTTCGAAGCCTGCTCGATAGTAACTACCTTGGTGCCTTCAACGCCTTCTGCCTTGATAGTCAGTTTGGCTGTACGTGCTTTCTTTCCTGTATTGTTTTCCATTGTCACCACAATCTCCGACACAAGTGAGCTGGCTGCACTCATCGAAGGAGTCGGCTTGCACCACTGCTGGTCGCTTTCAATCGTCCAGGGAGTGTTGGAGCTGATGTTGAACACTACATTGCTTGGAGAAGTTGCCAAAGCAGTATAAGACTCCAGAGCATCTATCTGGATATTGAGAGGACCTTCCGGCTGTGAGTCGATGTCGAACTCCTGGCATGCTACAAAACTGAATGTGCACAGTGCAAGAATCAGTTGCATTAACGTGTTGCTATATAACTTTTTCATATATCTTTTAAATATTAGATTAGACAATTAATTACCATCCTGTGTTTTGAGGATTTAAGTTTGTATTCTTGTATAGTTCGCTTTGAGGGATCGGATACAGATACATGCAATCTCTCCAGTTACGGGTTTCGTAAAGGTTCTTGTAGAAGTTGAACGTACCGTCCGCCTGCTTCTCGATCTTTACTCCGTATAGTTCCCGCTGGGTAGTATCGGCAATCTTCCATCTCCGTACATCCCAGAAACGATGATCTTCGAAAGCAAACTCTACACGCCATTCATTGTACAGGCGTTCCATGAATTCATCTTTTCCCATGGAAGGAATCAACGGCATATCGGCATTCTTTCTCACTTCATTGATAGCCCACAGAGCAGAATACTTATAAGTCTCATCTGTGTAATTGACATCATTGAAAGCGTTGACCATAGATTCCGCATACGTTAGTAATGTTTCCGCATAGCGGTAAATCACCCAATGATGCTTGCTGACAGCTTCTTTACCCGGTTCAAAGCTAGTAGCTTCCTGAATGTACTTGCGCAGGAAGTATCCTGTCGGTGAACCGCCTTGTGATACGATTCCGTCGTCGGCGCCACCTTTGAAGGTTTCAATGGTGTAGTCTTTAAACGACATTCCGTTGGCAAGAATAGCGCGGTAGAAACGTTTGTCACGATTCTCATAAGGTGATTGCGGGTCAAATGCAGGGTCTTCGCAAACCCATCCTGTGTTTTCTAGGGTTACTTTGTAACCGTTGACTGTCTCGAATGCGTCCACAAGGTTTTGTGATGGGTAATTGCTGTATGGGATAAGACTGGAAGTGCGTGTTCCCGCAGTCATGCGAAGCGGGAGATTAAACATTTCGAAGTCCGAGTCATCACCATTGATCCTCATCAGTACAACTTCTTTTGAGTCGAGGTTGTTGGCACTCTCTTGGGGGTCGAGAGAGTAAAGCCCTGTGTTGATAATATCTATTGCTGCTTTGGCAGACTTTTTCCACAATTCGGTATCCATAGAAGGATTATGTAGCTTACTGGCAGCATATAGCAGTGCTTTTGACTTTACTGCCATTGCAAAGCCTTTGGTCACTCTGCCGATTTCTGCTCCCGGTTCGTTTACATAGCTGTCCGGCAAGTTATTGGCAGCGTCGTCGCATTCACTGACAATGAAGCTGATAACTTCGCTGAATGGTGTCTTGCCGATTGTATTGGCTTCCTCTTCAGTCAGTACTTCCAATGGCATGGCGATGTCACCGTAGCGGCGTGCCAGTTCAAAGAAGTAGTGTGCCCGCAGCACTCTGGCTTCGTAAGGGAAATATTTCAGCTGCTTCATCCAGTTTGTATATTGTCCGTCGTGCTCGTAGCGTGTGAAGTCCACTTGGGCAATCTCTGCTATAAAGCTGTTGGCAGCACGTATACCGCGATACAGGGTCCATGAATCGTCATAAGTTTTAATAGGCGACCAGTTACCGTTATTGGTATTCTGGATATTATCTGCATAGGCTCCGAATTCGCCGTCATCACTGGCACAGTCGCGCATGGAATATCTGTCTTCGGTGAAAATTCCGCCGGAGGTCGCAAACAGTTGGTAGCCTTGTGGCATGTATGAGTATACGTGGGTAAGCATTGATTTGCTTGTACCGAAATACTTGTACATGTCTTCTTTTGTCTTCAGGTTGTTCGTTTCATCAAAGTCAAGGTAGTTGCACGAAGCAAAGACCAACGAAGACAAAATGGTTAAGAGTATGTATTTGGTTCTCATAATGTTCATTTGTTACTTTGCATTAAAAATTAAGTTTGATACCTGCCCAATAACTTCTTGTCGACGGATAAGCGATGCCAAGTTGTTCCGGATCGGCAAAATGGATATTGTCTAATGAGAACAGATTGGTGCCTTGTACGAATACTTTCAGGTCGGCAAAGCGAGTCTGCGATTTCGGGAAAGTATAAGCTACCAATAGGTTACGCAGTTTCAGGAATGAACCGTCACGGTACCACAGTGAGCTGGCGCGATAGTTATTCAAGTTTTCTTGAGTAGTCAGTCTCGGCATGGTTGCATTGGTCTTATTCTCCGGTGTCCAGCTTATTTCTTCATTCAGGAATGTATTTGAAATGTTGCCATTGCTTACAAGTGGACTATAAAGCGGACTGTTGAGCAATGAAACAGTGACTCCGGTCATTCCCTGGAAATCAGCGGAAAGCTCCAGTCTCTTGTATGAGAAGTTCAGATTGAATCCGAAATAGAAGCGTGGAACAGATGAACCGAACATTTTCACAATGTCTTTCTCGTCGATGCGGTTGTCACCGTTCTGATCTTTGTATTTCACGTCACCGGGAGCTACGTCCGAGAAGGTTTGTTGCGGACTGTTGTTGATTTCCTGCTGGCTGTTGAAGAAGCCGATAGCTTCCAGGCCGTACATCTGTCCGATACGGTTGCCCTTGGTATACAGGTAGTCGTATTCCTGATATGCCTGGTTTACATTGACTACCTCTGTATTCAGATATGACATGCTAGCACCAATACCATAATGGAAATCACCGATCTTATCATTCCAACTCAAAGAAGCATCCACTCCTTTGTATTTATAGATTCCTTCGTTCACCTGACCTACTGTGATACCGATAATACCGGAAGTAGAATTGGCACCTGACACAAGTATATCCGAACGTTTTTCGTAGAAACCTTCTACTGTTGCATTCAAACGATTATCAAAAGCAGCGAGATCAAATCCGAAAGTCGCTTTCTGTGATTTTTCCGCTACCAGGCCGATAACCGGCAGATCGCCTTCACTGCCACCGGACTGTCCTCCGGCATTCACTCCGAAGTTATAACCGGCACCGCCGCTGCCATAAGACTGACGCCATAGTTCGTGGCTCAGATTGCCGTCCCATCCGGACAGACCGTAAGAGGCGCGAATCTTAAAGAGATTGATCGGTGTCACCTTTTCCATAAATGCTTCGTTGGAAACGATCCATGCAGCGGAAACGGCAGGATAGTTCGAGTATTTGTCTCCGTCGGGCAGGTAAGCTGATCCCGAACGGTTAAATACGGCATTGAGGCTGTAACGGTTGTCGTAAGTATATGTGGCGTTCACCAGCACAGACTGATTCTTCTGAGAGTTGTTTCTGCCGTTTTTGACAACAGACTGCATATCATAAATCAATGCTCCTCCCACCTGATGTTTGCCAAAAGTGCGGTTATAATCCACCTTTGCCTGGAAATCGCTGCGTAGCATCAGCCTTTCGAAAGGCTGTGTATGTCCCAGTGTTTCGGAGTCTGTACCATAAATGGCAGGAGTTGTCACCAGTGTACCATCGCTGGTGATACTTGCATTGCTGTTCATGTAACGATACTCTTTATTGGTGGTTTCATTCATTCCTCCGATATTATCGAAAGAGACGGATGCTTCGGCTGCCAGCCCTTTGGTCAACGCACTTAAATCCTGACGGATGCTTAGGTCGGCGAGTAGTGTTCCGTATACGTTACGGATGTGTCCGTAGTCTTTCAACAGAGCTACCGGATTACCGGTTCCGTACACAGAACTACCTCCATAAATGCCATTCTCATAACGAATGGGGAATGCAGCGGATGGAATGCCATAGATTTTGTTGAAAATAGCGCTGCGTCCATAGCGGGTACCTCTGAATTCTTTCAGTCTGCCTACAATGCCGGCTTTCAGCAATGTGCTTTCCGTCACTTTTACGTCCAGATTGGTACGTACGGTCAGACGTGTGTCTGTAGGTGTAGTGTCGAAACGTGTATCTTCCGTGTTTTTCTTCAACATGGAGCGATCCCGGTAATAGTCAACTACCGTGTAAAAACGGAATTTGTCACTACCTCCGCTGAAAGACATTTTCAGGTTGTGGGTCAATCCTGTGTTGTTCAGCGTTTCATTCCACCAGTCTACATTCGGATAATCATACGGATAGATTCCTGTCTGGAAAGCATCCAGTTCCTGCGCATTGTAGCGTGCAGGCAGACCGTCTCCGCTTAATGCGGTGTTAAGAGCGTTCGCATACGTATAGGCATCTGCGAAGTCCGGAGAACGGAATTGGGTATTGACACCGAAATTATAGTCCACATTTACCTTCAGACCATTGCTTATTCCGCGTTTAGTCGTGATCAGTACTACTCCATTCGCACCACGCATACCGTAGAGAGCAGCGGCTGCCGCATCTTTCAGAACGTAGCATGATTCGATTTCCATCGAAGTGATGTCACTGATATCACGTGGGAAACCATCAATTAATACTAGCGGGGCATTTCCGTGTATAGAGAGGGTGGATACGTTATCGGCTGACGAGCCTGTACCCTGATATACATTCAGACCTGCCACTTTTCCATACAAAGCTTTGCTGATATCTATGTACGGGGATTTTTCGAATGCGGAAGCATTGACTCCGTTGATAGAGTAACTGCTGGTCCGGGAAGATACGTTCATCTGGTAGCCGATGCTCAGTGTATCTGCCAGCTGCATTTCCGAAGCAGCTTTCGATGTCTGTGCATTCAGGGATACCGAACCTCCCAGGAGCAGAGTGATTAATATATAATTTATTTTATTCATTGTTCAAACGATATTAGTTAACGTGTCATTTACCAGCCCGGGTTTTGGGTCATTCCATATTGCTTGTTGATTTCCTCCTGAGGAATCGGAGCCAGATACCACTTGGTATCCCAGTTGGTAGCCCAGTAATGGTCTCCCAGTTCGATCTTCTCGAAGGTGAACTCAGTCGGATTGTTCAGGTCGTTACCTCTGCTTCTGAGTCCGTACAACTTCTTCTTGAAGTCGCTCTGACGGTCTCTGCGAACGAGGTCGAACCAGCGTACTTCTTCAAATCCTAATTCGAGTGCTCTTTCTCTCAGTACGGCTTCGAGGAACTGATCGTGATTCATTGTCTTGGAAAGTTCAGGCAGACCTACTCTCTTTCGTACATCGTTTACCATTTTGTAAGCCTCGTCGGTAGGGCGTCCGTTGACTTCGTTGAGTACTTCCGCATATCCCAGCATGATTTCCGCCAGACGGGTGTGTGACCATTGTACCGGACCTTCGCGATCGTTGTTTTCCTGTAAGATGTACTTCATGATCAGGAATCCGCTACCGTCTTTGTAGTCGGCATGGTTGATATAAACAGGAGCTGTTGTTCCGTTGCAGTAGGTGTCTCCGGGACAAGCTACATTTTCATACAGACGTGGGTCGCGGGTGGGCACCATTTCGCCTTTTGTAAAGAACGGTTGCTTGGAGGGTGACTTCCAGTCGAAATTTGCCGGAAAATCAGTTCCGTCTTCCCACGGAAACATATCTACATAGTTCAATGTAGGGCCGCTGTAATAACGTTGGCCGATAAAGCTGCTGTGAACATCGGAGCCATATCCTTGACGGGTAGAGATTAATATTTCTGTTCCGCCGCGGTTGTAGTAGGCCTGACGATAGGCCAGACGTCTTGCCCGGTGCGTCTCTTCCGTAGGTTGAATCAGTTCGTATTCGTGCCGTTTTTGTAATTCTGTGAAAAAGGCTGCGCCTGCTTCGGCGGCATCTTTCCAACGCTGGTCACTGTAATTTCCGTAGCAGGTATATTCGTCTGCTTCCGGATGCCATTTGGTGTTTGAGTTGAAAGTCGGACTGGCTGCCCATTGCAATACCTTGAACTTTAATGCCATCGCTCCTGCCAGGGTCATACGTCCGTCATCTGCTTTCTCGGCTTTCCAGGCCAGATTGGAGTTGATGGCTTCGTTGAGCAATCCTACGATCTTCTCTACCGTTTCGGCAAAAGTGATACGGGGGAAATTCATTGTCTCGTTTACGTCTACATAGTGGTCCAGCCATGTCACACCGCCTACATATCTCAGCATTTCGAAATAGCAGAGGGAGATCAAAACTTTGGCTTCCGCGATCCGTTCACTTTTCTCGCTGGTTGTCATGTCGGGCACTTTCTCTACGTTCTCGATATATAACCAAGCGTAACGGATGGTGGTCCAGTCAGACTTGCTTCCATAACGGTAAGCAGAATTCTTTGGGACGTTGTTGGCACTGAGTGCTCCGTTGTAATAGAGCTTGACAGGCCCATCACTGATATTGTCACGGAAACTGTAACATAAGTCTGTGATTGATTCAAGTATGTTCACACCCAATTTGTAGTCAGAGCCGGTCGGTAGCCCATAAGGTAATCCGGTATATGCTTTGGTCAGCACCTTTTCGGCATTTATTTTCGAAGAGAACATTTCTTCGGTAGTCGCTCCGGAACTCTCAGGCTGGTCGCCCAGAAATTTATCCCCGAAGCTGATTTCAGAACAGGAGGAGGCTATCAGTACGCAACCTAATGCTATTCCGAGTCCTTTTATTATTCTATTCATACAGTCGTTTTTTAGAAGTTAAGATTTAAACCGAAGCTATATACTTTGATCAGCGGATAATCTCCGAATCGGTTAGGATCACTTTCCGGATCAAGATATTTAAGCGGTGAGAAGGTCAGCAGGTTGTAGCCGCTGAAGTTTAATCCGAGTGAGCTGAGGCCCAGTTTCTTCAGGAATTTCTTTCCGGTGATGGTATAACCGAAGCTCAGACTCTTCAAGCGGAGATAGGAAGCATCTACCAACCAGAGGGTAGAAGGTTCGGAGTTCCAGCTTTCCGATTCTTCCGACGGGCGCGGATAAGTAGCTCCCAGTTGGTTTTCCGGAGTCCAGCAACCGTCGTAGAAGTAAGTCAGCAAACCACGCTTTCCGGCATTCGTATAAGGGATACGGTATTCGATGTCATACATTCTGTTAACGTTCTTGGAACCCACCCATTGCATGGTGAAGTTGAATCCTTTCCAGTCGAATCCCATGTTCATACCGAAAACGTATTCCGGACGGGTAGCATAACCTGCTACGTTCTTGTCATTACCGTCCACGATGTGGTCTCCATTGAGGTCGGCGTACATGGCGTCACCCGGATATACCTTCTGATAAGGCTGAGGCAGTTCCGGCTTTAAGGTCAGTTCGCCGTCGGCTCCGGTGATGAAGTCGCTGTACTGATAGAGACGGATGTAGTTGTATACTCCGGTCTGGCGTCCGGTAGAGCCACCGGTCTGGTTCATATAAGAGAATTGCTTGGGCACTTCGTCCATATAGAGGATTTTGTTGCGTGCGAAAGAGACGTTGGCATCCACATTATAGGTGAAATCCTTTCCGATCTTATCGCGCCAGCCGAGAGAAACTTCGTAACCGTGGTTGTCTACCTTACCAATGTTCAGGTTAGGCAGTGCAGTTGCGATGATGCTTGGGGTCGATTCCGGAGAGATCAGAATACCTGTGCGGTGTTCGATAAAGTAGTCGAAGGTAGCGGACAGGCGGCTGTTGAAGAACTTAAGATCAATACCGTAGTTCTGCTTGTCGGCTGTTTCCCAGGTTACTGCCGGGTTACCCATACGTGAGATGGCTGCTGCCGATTGGGAAATCGGATTGTCCACACCGAAGCTGTAACTGCCCGATGATCCCCATACGGCAGGCATGTACATAAAGCGTGAGTCTACTCCCTTGTCGTTACCTACACGTCCCCAGGATGCTCTGAGTTTCAGGTAGTCTACGATTTTCTGGTTTTCCATAAACTTCTCGGCAGTTGCGATCCATCCGGCAGAGAAGGAAGGGAATACACCGAAACGTGTGCTGCCCGGAGCAAAGTTCTCCGAACCGTTGTAGCCGACGTTTACGTCGAGCAGATATTTACTTTGATAGGCATAAGTAGCACGTCCTACCAATCCTACGTAGTTACGGGGCAGATAAGTGTAGCTGTCCGGATAATAGTTACGCGACTGATTGTAAAGGAACAGACCGGATATTCTGTGGTCGCCGAATGTACGGTCATAGTTGATACGTCCTTCCAGATACCAGTTCTGTCCGCGTCCGCTGCTTTCCGAGTAAGTGAGCGGAGTATCGCTGCCGCTGGGTACATAGATAAGTGATTTATCGTAGTCGGGATCGGTCTGTGACATCGTACCGTTGGTGTCAAAGTATGATTTGTAGTACACAGTCTGCGCTTCGATGGCGCCTCCCGTACGTACTTTTTCCAGTTTGAATTTATTGTCGTAAGCACCTTTCACGGAAACGCTCAGTCCCGGAGTGATAAAGTCCAGTTTCTGTGTGATGTCCAAATCCAGATTCAATGTCGTGTCATACGTTTGATTGTAACCTTGTCCGTAGAATACGAACATACCGTCACGCATCACTTCTCCCAGCGGAACCATATCTTTAGGAATCAGTGTACGTACTCCGTTGATAAATCCCGGTCCGGCAAACGGATGTGACCAGATCTGTGCGATTACCCAGGGGTTTTGGTCTTCTCCTGTACCCGAAACGACGCTGCGCGGTTCCTGTATCTTACCTAAAACACCACCGACACCGAGTTTCATCGAAGTGGTCTTGGTCAGATTGGCATCGATATTGGCGCGGTAGTTATAGCGGTTGTAACGATAGTTATTGTCGTACATTTGTCCGGGAAGTTCTTTCAGAAGTCCGTTCTGATAAGTATAACCTACTGAGATGAAGTATCGTACATTATCGCTACCGCCGGAGATATTTAGGTTGTTCTGGCTTTGAAGATAGATATTATTAAAAATATACTTCTTCCAGTCCATACTGGGATACATGATGGGGTCTGAGCCGGTGCGATAGGCTTCTACCTGTTCTGGAGTGAAGTATAACTTAGGATTCGTAACGTGGTCCATCTCCTGCTTCATATTCCAGAAGCGTGCGAACTCGTAACTTCCGGTCTGCTCTACCAGTGAGATGGGTTGTTGCAGACCCAGTTTGGTGCTGGCGGAAATCTGCGTTTTGCCTGCTTTACCTCTTCGGGTGGTGATCAATACAACGCCATTAGCACCTCTTACTCCGAATACAGCGGTGGAAGAGGCGTCTTTCAATACTGAAATACTTTCGATTTCGTTCGGGTCGATTTGTGAAAACTCACGTTCTATTCCGTCTACTAAAACCAGGGGCTTGGATTGTGAATCATTTAATGAACCGACACCACGTACGTAGATGGCAGCAGCATCTTTACCAGGCTGTCCGGTAGTCTGTACGGAAGATACACCCGGCAATGCTCCTGCGAGGAGGTTCGTGATACTTGTTGCCGGAGATTTGATCAGCTCTTTGTTGTCAATGGAGGAGACGGCACTGGTAAGCATGCGCTTGTCCTGATTACCATAGGCGATAGCTACAACTTCCACTTCACCGAGGTTCTGTGCATCTTCTTTTAAGGAAACATTGATGATTGTTCTGTCTCCGACCACGATCTCCTGGGTTACGTACCCGATAAAGGAGATGTTTAATACGGATTTTTTGCTTGGGGCGACGATCGTAAAGTTACCGTCAAAGTCTGTGATAGTCCCAATGCTCGTGCCTTTCACAGTCACATTAGCTCCGGGAACGCCTTCTTTGAGTGTTTCGTCTGTTACTCTACCTTTAATTGTGATACCTTCCGGGGGCAAGGCATACATCATCGGTATGAATAAAAGAAACGTAACAAGAAAGCAGAATCTTAAATTGAGCGCGTTTCTCATACTGTTTAATTTGATAGGTTAATAATATATTTAGTTTATAGTTAGGTCAACCGGGTTGGGGTGACTTTTATTCTCTTTATTCTCTCTTCAGTTTCTAAATATATCCTTTGCTTATGTGCAATAAGGTTAACTTCATTTATCTTTTAATGATGATGCAAAATTAGGGGCGATGTGAAAAAGGGACGTGCAATATTCACCAAATTAGGTGCACAAATAGCTAGAAACACTATCTGTAACAAATGGGTAGACCTTGATACAAAATTATAGACGGGATGGAAAAGGAGGCTTTGTAAGGAACAATAAAAAAGCCCATCCTGTTATGTTGCACATAGGCAATAACAGGATGGGCATCTGATTGGTTCTTCTCTTTGGAGAATATGTCTTGTCTAGAAGCTGAAGCTTAATCCTCCCAGGAAGTTAAGACCTTCTGTAGGATAGCCCAGATAATACTGGTATTTCTTATTGAGGATATTATTAATCCGGGCATACACGGATACTCCTTTGAACACATTATAGCTGGCTCCGGCATGCAGGTCGCTGACTGCTGCGGCTTTAATGCCTTCTACCTTTGTGCGTCCGATATAATCGTAACCGAGATTGATATTCAGTCC
>ENA-OZGB01000604-OZGB01000604.1-human-gut-metagenome-genome-assembly--contig:-NODE-604-length-20235-cov-19.301041_pt1 | contig 20235 bp, 29 predicted proteins | sample MGYA00245113_ERZ653651 | MGnify/ENA primary metagenome ERZ653651 (study PRJEB26926, sample SAMN06165095) | human gut metagenome | biome: ENVO:00009003; feature: ENVO:2100002; material: ENVO:00002003... | reverse complement strand
ACGAGATTAGCTGCAGTCTCGTGGGCTCGGAGATGTGTATAAGAGACAGGTCAAATATTAATTAAAATACTTCTGGATAACATTCAACAACTGTTTTATCTTTATTAAATGCACCTGAAAATTCGCCATCTTCTTCTGTTAAATCATATTGATAAGTTAAAACTTCACCATCAAATGTTTCAATAACATTACGAACGATTTTACTTGCATATTTAGTTGATGAATCAGCTAACTTAGTTACTGAAATATAAGCAGTTCCAGCAACAGTTGCATCAGTTTTATCAACTAACATAACAATACCTTGACGATTTACATCAGCAGAAGCAGATACTAAATATTTGTTATATCCTGTTTGTTTAATAATTTTGGCATCTTCAATTGCACCACCACCTAAAGTATATTCTGTCCAGTAGGTAATTAATGTGTATGAATCCCAATTTGCTGAATCAGTTGCAAATTCATCACTTGAAGTATGAGCAGTTTTACAAATATAGTATAAACCACTATTTGTTACTTTATCACCAACATTATATGCAGTTGCGGCAACCCAAGCAGCAGGAGTAGTTTCTTTTGCTTTAAATGTTGCTTGTGAATTAGCTGTTGTGCAAATATAATATTTTGAACCATTTTTAACTTTATCACCAACTTCATATTGAGTATTTTTTACCCATAAAGCAGGTTCAGCATCTTGTTCTAAAAATGCGTGAATTTTAACTTTTTCAAAGTTTTCTGTTTCAGCATCAAATCTTTTTTCGGCATTAAAAAATCCAAAACCAGCAAGAGGTCTTCCCATAAATTTCTCCTTAAATAAATTATACAGATAACAATTTATTTCATTATCTTTAAATATTTATTAAGTCTAATCATATTTTCCCGCTTTATATACAGTATTTGCTCTTGAACTAACAACTTTAGCAATACGAGTTAAAACTTTAATAACATTTTCAACATAATTCATATGTTCATCACTTTCTTTAGAAGAAACTGGATGAGTTTGAGAATAATTTCTGACGTGAGAATCTATTCATTCTTTGAATACATTCATTTAATGTTCTAATAGTTGCATTAATAATACTTAAATATGCTTGTTCTTTATTCATAAAAATATCCTTTTTAATTATTTACTCTCGTTCTTTAATATTAAAAATAGGATTTATAATATTTTTTAATTGATGTTTTGCAATCATTTTAAAGTAATCATCATTAGGCAATAAATTTTCTTTTGATACTACATTAATATCTAATTGTTTTGAAACCATTGTAATATATTCATCATTTGCAATGCTTTCTTGAAAATTTTTTAATTCAATATTTTCTGGAACTAATATTTCCATATCATTTTTAGCATATAAAGGCTTCATATTTTTAACAAAACTCAATGCTCTTTTAATTCCATAAATATGAGATTTGATATTATCTTTTTCAGAAACTTGAAAATTATTCATCATATATATGTCATTTTTATCACTTAACAAAACAACACCAATATTACTAAAATTTTGATGTGTTTTAACAGTTGTATAAACTTTCATTATTCCTCACAAAATTAGTTAAATTTGAATATCATCTAAGCCTGCACATTGTAATTTTGTTAAATTACTTAACTGCCAATTTTTAGTTTCAAATCCTTTTGACAATGAAATAAATTTATTTCTAACTAATGCAATTTCATTAATAATTGTTTGCATTGCAAGAACTTTTTCATCACTATCAACATATTGTTTAATATCAGTTGAATTTAACTGTCTTTTTGAATGTTCTTGTAATTGTCTATAAATTGAACCTCTTAATCCATTTAATTTATTATTAAAATAAGCTAAAATTGCTTCTAATTCTTGTAATTGAGAAAATCTAATTTCAAACAAGGAAGGTAATTCTGCAATACATTTATTTAATCTTCCTTTAATTTTAATTTCTTCACGGGCTAATTCATATTCATCATTAAAATAATTTAAAACTTCTTCTAATTTTGTTTCATCTTTTTTAATAAGTTGAAAATATTGCATTACCAATCTTCCTCATATCCATCATCATAAGCATCTAATAAATCTTCTTGATGTTTATCAATTAAATTAACTATAAATTCATCATCTTCTTCTTGAGCGGCATCTCTAATTGAAGCAACGCAACCATCATTATTATAAACGTATTCCAGCATTGCTAATGATGCTTCTTCTCTATCTTTAGATTGAATGAATTCTTTTAATATATTCCATATGTAGTAAATATCTTCATCAGTCATTAAAAATCTCCTAATATTTTTTACATAAAGAATTTATCATTTTATTATCTTAAAATCAAATATTAAAATTTTATTTGTAAAAAAGGTGGGAAAACCCACCTTTTTATTACTGAATCATTTTAGCGTTTTTAATTTTTGCTGTAATTTCCATCATCTGATTCAAGCCAACAGCATCCCAAGGATTAGCTTTTCCATCTGAACCACCACTAATAACCATAGTGTCTGGGAATTTAACATTAGCCAACTGCTGTGCTACACCAATAGCTGTTTCTTTTTCAAGAGTTGCTTTTTCCAATGGTGTCAAACCAGCGGCAACCTTCTGCCGTGCAACTTCTGCTTCAGCCTTACCCTTTTCAGCAATTTTCTGGGCTTCAAATTTTGCCTGTTTTGCTTCCAATTCTGCAACTTCTGCTTTCTTCTGGGCTTCAACTACCGCAGTAATTTTTTCAACTTCTGCATTAGCACGAGCTTCTGCTACACGAGCTTTACCTTGTTCTTCGGCAGTAATAGCATCCTGCTTTGCTTTTTCAGCATTTGCCATAGCTACGACTTTATTCTGTTCAGCATCTTTCTTACGAGCAATCAAATCCTTAATTTTTTCATCATATTCAAAATCATTTACAACAAACTGCAAGATTTCAATACCATAATGTTTAAGCAAAGAAGGTTTCTGAATTACAGGATTACCATTTTCATCATAAACTACTCTAATTTCTTTCTTTTTAAATTTAGTTCCATCAGTATCAATTACTTCAACAGTTTTAGTTGATGTCTTAAAAATACCATCTTTCAACTGTTGCATTGCCAAATCAGAGAATACAGCACGTCCTGATGCATAAGAATCTTCAGCTACCATATAAGTTGCAGTATTAGACAAAGCTTCACTAACATTACGAACAATCAAGTTCTTTTCAACATTATCATAATTTCCATAATCTCTATGCAATTCTTTCTGCTTTTCAGGGTCAGTTGGCAACTTAAATTTTACAGTACCAACTACACTTGCAACTGAACCATCATTAAATCTTACTTTCAAATTTTCTGCTTCAAAATTAACATCTTCTGATACAGGATACGTTACAATTGAACCACCACCCTGCCAATAGAAACCAGGTTCATTTCTTACAGAAATTGTACCAGTCATTGCGGCTTGTTTAATCTGATAATTACCAAATTTATTTGTTTCAAACAACGAGCCAGATAGCCAAACCAATACGACAACAGCAATAAGACCAAAAATACCCACAAATTGTTTAATCATTAATTTTTTCCTTTCATAAAGTTTTCAATTTCAGTTTTATGTTTATTAAAATCAGGATTCTGTTCTACAAAATTTTTGTATTCTTCATACAATTTCATAAAACCCTTATCATTTTTAAGTTTTTCACGGAAATCTTCGTGAGAAACCCAACTTTTATATTTTAGATATGAACAACATACAATACCCAAAACAATTAAAATACAAAAAATACTAACTGTCATTATTTTCTCCTAAAAAATAAGTTAATAACCACTTACGGATATTAACTTATCATATAAAATAGAATTGTCAAGAGTTTTTTATTCAAATTCTAATGGATTTTTTTCAACAGGTTTTAAATCAAATTTATTATTTTGAAAATTAACATAATCTTTCATAATCATATCATAATCTTCATTTGTAATATCTTTACGATATTTTTTGAAAATTTGTTCGCCTGTTAAAAGTGAATAATATGCAACCCAAGAACCTTCTTTTGAAAGAACAAATTTACCATTACACATTAATTGTTCAGCAAATAATTCAAATAAACCTGAATAAGGATTCATACCAGTATCCCAAGGGATTGTAAAATCAACTTGCTGAAATGGCTGTGTATATCTGGTTTTACGTACCATTGCTGATACCTTTATACCTTTAACATCTTTAGTTTTTGTACCATTTTCATCTTCTTTAAGTTTTCTTTTTGTCATTGCGATAATTACTGATGGAGTAAATTCTAATCCTTTTCCACCCGCAATAACTGCATCTGGATTGAACATATCTTGAGATGCATAAGTATGTTGTGTACAAAGCAAACCAATAGGTTCATTCGCACAACTAGATATGAAGTTTCTGCAAATTGAGTAAATTTGTTTTTGCTTACGACCAAGGTCGCCCTTCATATCACCTTTATTAAATTGGTCTTCTTCTGTTGTTGTTATTGCCATACCAAGACTATCTATAATAAACAAAACTTTTGGTCTGTCATCAAAGTCTTTATCTCCATATTCAGACTTATAAGATGATAAGAATTCAGACATAATTTTTGCAATATCATCAAGCATTGCCGCAGATATTTTCATTACATAACCGTGAGGGTCAATTCCAAAATTTTTCATCCATTCTTCGTCTAATGCGTTTTCAGTATCAATAATAATTGGCAATACACCATTATCTTGACACCATTTAACAACATTGCCAGAAGCTAAAAATGATTTTCCAGTACCTGAATCACCAGCTAATAATGTCATTTTACCTTCTAAAGGAAATCCTTTAAAGAAATCTCCTGAAATACGATAATTTAAAGCGTAATTACCAGTATGAATCCAAACTTTTGGATTTGTAAAACCAACAGAAATGGTATCTAAACTTTTTGTAATTGTTTTTTGAAATTTAGTTAAATCAATAGGTTTCATATAATATTCTCCTTAATATACAATTAAATTATAAATTATGTTGGGAAAATAAAACAATATTATTTTCCCATTTTTTATTATTAATTTGTTTGAATATTATATTTTCCCAAGATAGAATTTATAACATCTTTTGGATTATCTCCACTTACATTTTCAGTATGTTGTGAAATAATTTGTGGAGCTGTCTGAACAGCAGGTTGTGCAACTAATTGTGAAACAGGTTGTTCATACTGAACAGCAGGTTGTGCAACTGGTTGTTCATATGTATGTTGTGGAGTATGAACATTCCAAGTTGATTCAGGAATTTCTCTTGTCTGTGCTGGAGTTGCATTTGGAGTTGATTTTAAATCTTTAATATTTCCATCAGCATCAAAGAAAATATTATTTGGTTTAAAATATTTTCCCCATTTAACAACATCATAAGGTTCAGAATTATAAGATGCTTCAAACATTTCAATCATTACTTCTTCTTGTTCAGGTGAAGGACGTTCATAAATAAAGTTCTTCAAAACAAAAGGTTTAGTAATTTCTAATGTTTCTCTTTCAGAAGCAGTTAATGCTGAATTAGTTCTTGCCCATTGAGAAATAGAATAATCCTTAAATTCTTTATTACCTGATTTCTTACTGGTTACAGAAAGAATAAAATCTAAACCATTATCAGGGTCAGTTGGCATACAATTAATACCCATTGTTGGATTCAAAAATGTTTTAATAGCATTAAATAAATCTTCACCAATATAAAAACGATAAAGTTTATTAGGTTCTAATGCTTTATTATTTTCAAAACCACTTCTTACAAAACCTTGGAAAACATAAGATTTTCTTCTTGCAAACTTATAATATAAAGCTTTTTCTTCATCAGTTTCACCCCAGAAATTTTTAATTCTTTTTTGAATTACATCTTCATCAGATTTATAAAGATAACTTTCTGGTAAATCACTATAAATTACTTCATCTCTTTTTAAATTAAAAGCTGGAACATCTACAAAACAACGATTATTAATAACCATTCCATTAGCTTGTCTAACTGCTGGAAATTCAAAAGTTCTGGTACGTCTTTCTCTCCAGAATACATCATTAGGTTCACCATCGTTAATAAAACGAATAGCAACTGTATCACCTGCTTTTAAACTATTAAATGGAAAAATTGTGCCACCAATACTTGATGAATTTGATTCTGCTTTTGCAATTTTTGCGTTAATTTTTTTTCTTAATTCTTCAATTGTACTCATATTTTTACTCTCCTAAATGCTTGTCTAATTGCGATTCTATTGTGCGTTTCTAAAAAAATTCTATTAAGCTTTTCTAAATTCCCACAACAAATATTTATCAAAATTTCTTTGATAAAATGAGAATATCACAATACAAATTGTTTACGCAAAAATAAAAAATGATTCTTAATAAAAGAATCATTTTGACTTTTTTAAAAAAACATTTCTGCCTTACGCTGTCTCATTTTTTCACGAGCAATAGCTTCTTTTCTTTTACGTCTTTTCTTTTCAGAATTAGATTCAAAAAAACGTTTCATTTTTAATTCTTTCAATAATGGAGCAGTTTCGTGTCTTAAACGATTTAATGCTTTTCCAATATCATTATCAATAACATATATAATATTTCCAGATTTTTTTGGATTATAAGTTTTCATTTTTCCTCACTATAATTTATTAAGTTGTGTTAATATTTTTTTATTATCTTTGAAATATGTTTTTAAATCTTCCAATACAGATGGATTTGCTAAAACATAATTTCTAAATTGTGGCGAACTAATAGATATTTCACCATTGTTAATCAAGTTTATCACTCTTAAGGTATCATTGTCAAAAATAACATTATTATTTTCAGAAGTTTCTTTACTTTTTATTTGTTGTAATGATTTTTCAATAGCTTGTAATTTATCTGTTAAATCACCATCAGATTTCATATTATGTTGTAATTTAATAAATTCTTCATTTAATTTATTTAATACATATTTGTTATTTTCATTTACAACCTTTTTTAATGATTCAACTTGATAATCTGAATCTTGTTTTATGGCATTGAATACGGGAGAAAAATCAACATTCTGCTGTTCAACATTCAATTCAGATTTATAATTATTAAGTAAATTTTCAATTCTTTCAATAATATCATTATTATTATAATTTATTAAATTATTATTTACTGGTTCATCATTAGCATATTCATCATCTTTTTTATAATCTAATTTTGAAATCCAATCAGATGTTATCATTAAATACATTGCTAAAGTATCAAATACAGTCATAATCATTACAATAAAAATAATAATAGCAGTATCATTATCAACATTAAATAATTTAGCATAATATTTTAAATGTGCCAATGTGGGAGCTTTTTGTTCTGCTGTTAATTGTAAATTTAATATTTCTTGATTTAATTTGGTAATTTCTTGTTGTTTTGAACGATTATCATCATATAATTTATTTGTAACTTTTTGTTGTTCTTTTTGTAAATTTACAGCTTTTGTCACATATCCCATTTCTGTGTATTTTTCAAATGCTTTTCCATCAAATTGTTCTAATTGTTGATTATTTACAATAATAGCATCGTTTAATATTTTAATTTCTGATTGTTTTTGTTTAATTTCCATTTCAATTGGAATAACTTCTTGAGTTCTTTGAGAATGAGCATTAGACATAAAACCAAAAATACCCATAGCTGATAAAGTAATTGCAATTAATAACATTAAAATACCTGGTATTTTTTGATGTAATTTCATTTTTTCCCAATAATGGTGTAAGTCATAAATTAAAACGACTCGTCCTAATTCAATAACTGATGCAATAAACATAGTTACAGCCGCAGCAGAAACAAAAACTTTTCCCATACCAACAACTGTACAATAACCTGATACAATTGATATTAACAATGAAACAATCATTGTAATTATTGCAGACCATTTAATTTTTTTCATTATTTTCTCCAATAAAAAAACACTTATGAAATATATCACAAGTGTTTTTATTTATACAAATTAAAAATTTGATTAAGCAATTACACCACGAGTTTTTAATTGGGCTAATAATGCATTCAATTCAGTTTTTAATTCATCAACATCAGTTCCAGCAAATTCTGTAACAGTTGGAGCAGTTCCAACCATTAAAGAAGTTGATGTTGGCAATGCAGATGTATCTGCTTTAGATGATAACTCTGTTTTTGTTGCATATTTACCATCAGAATCTGTTTTTGTATATGCATCTGTTATTCCATAACCTGATAATGTTGTTGATGTGTTTGCCTTTTTAGCTAATTCAGATGATAATTCTGTTTTTGTTACATAATCTGATTCAGCCAAATCTGTTAAAGTTGCATAATCTTTATCATTTGTTAATTCAGATACTTTTGTTGGAATTTCAGATTTTAAAGCATAATTTCCTTTAGCTTGAATACCTAATTGGTCTAAAGTTTTATTTCCTGATAATTCAACTGAATTGATTTGAGGTTTATTAGTTAATTCTGAATAATTTACAGATGTAGATGAACCACCTGTTCCACCAATATAAGGTAATGTATTATAATCTGAAACACCATCAAATAATTTAATTAAATTTGTATCAATTTCATAAGCAATAATACCTTTAGATAAGATTGGGTTAAAACTTGCCCAATTTGCTTTTGTATCTTTTAGTACATATTTAATATCAACTCTTTCTGTCATATAATTATTCCTTGATTTAGTTAATAACATTTCTTGTTCTTAATTGAGCTAAAATAGCATTTAAAGCAGTAATTAAATTAGCAATATCAGTTACTGTACCACTATCAATATCTGCAACTGTAGGTGCTGTACCAGACATTAAAGAAGTTGATGCTGGTAAAGCTGATGTATCTGCTTTAGATGACAATTCTGCTTTTGTTGCATAAGTTGAAGATGCATCTGTTTTAGTTAAATAATTAGATAATGTAGATGTATCTGCTTTTTTAGCTAATTCTGTTGTCATACTAGATTGTGTTACATAAGTTGAAGATGCATCTGTTTTAGTTAAATAATTAGATAATTCTGTTTCATCAGCTTTATTATTTAATTCTTCTTTAGTTGCATATGTATTCAATGAAGATTGTAATGCATATTTACCATCAGATTCAGTTTTTGTATATGCATCTGTAATTCCGTAACCTGATAATGTTGTTGCTTTATCAGCTTTATTATTAACAGAATCAACAGTTGCATATCCTTTTGATGCAAGTTCAGTTTCTGTTACATATTCTTCTGGAATACTTGTTAAAAATCCTGAATCATTAGTTAATTCAGAAGTTTTTGTTGGAATATCTGTTTTTAATGCATAAGTTTCTAAAGTTTTTGCTAAATCTTCATTTGTAACAACAGTATTTGAAAGACTTTCCCATAAAATAGTACCATCTTTAACGTGTAACCACTCACCATCGTGACCATCAATTGATGGCAATCTAACAATTGATGAAAATTCAGTATCAATTTCAGTTTTTGTATATGTATCTTCTTTATCAGCTTTTTTAGCTAAACCTTCTGTTAACATTAAAGATGTTGCATACTCACCTTCAGCCTGAATACCTAATTCGTGTAAAGATAAATTACCTATTAAACCTACACTATTAATTTGAGGTTTATTAATCATTTTGTTATAGTCAACTGTATCAGAAAAGTATTCTAAATCATTATAAGCATTAACCCCATTTCCGACTTTCATTCTATTTTTATCTAATTCAATACCAATTTCACCTTCAGCTAAAACTGGATTATTAGCAAACCAATTTGCAGAAGAATCACGTCTTAATTGTATTTTTGTAGCAGTATCAGTTGCCATTTATTACTCCTTATAATAATTCAGTTACAGTTACTAATGCTTCGGCAGTAGTTAAATTTGCACTTGGGCCTTTAACAACTAATTCTTTTAATTGCCAACCCAATGGGTTTCCAGATGGTGTTTTAGTATTATCAAAATAATTTGCAATTACGGTATAATCATCAACCAATGCCATTGCAATTAATCTTTTAATAGCTTTTGTTCCTTTGAAAAATACTCTGCCATCTCTTGTTTTAAAAATTTCATCATCTTCTGCAAATTCAGAACTGTCAACTTCAACAACTAAACCATCTGGTTGAGTGTAAGATAATTTAAATTCAATTTTTGTTGGTGGTGTAATATGATTAGCACCAGTTGTAACAACTTCACCCAAATAATCTAAACCTCTTTGTAAGTTTAAGCACATTTGATTGTAACGAACTAAACCACGAGCTTTAATTTTATATTGCTCTAAAGTTTCACCTTCAATTGGTTGTAATGAAATATCAAAATCTGAATAATCAGAAACTTTTTTATTATCTAAAAATCCTTTTTCTTCATTTGAAGCTCCAGCGGCATTTGCTACTGACACACTATAAATTTTTGTTCCTTGAATCATTTTATTTTTCCTTATAAAATATATTTTATAAAAATATTTATTAAATATCAGTATTAGTAGCTATTTGAAATACTTCATTGCCTGTACAATAAAACAATTTTCCTGTAACTTTATTATATGACATTCTTCCTGCACCAATTGTATCTATTGGTGTTACACTACTAATTGCTTCCCAAGTTTTTGAAGAACTGTTATATTGTAATACTTGATTATTTGATATATCAAAAATATAACCATCAGGGTCAGTAACAGAAATATTTTCATACATAGAATTTGGTTGTGAAAATGTACTGTAACCCCAAGAAGAAGCACCTTTAAATATATTTAATATTGGATAAGTTGCAGATAAAGCATCTAAATTAATTGTTATTGTTGTATTAGAATCTAATGTTGATGAATTAAATTGAGAACAAGTACCAGTTATGATATTACCATTACGAGTCATATTAACAATAGTTCCACTACCAATTGTAGTTGTATTCCAACTAGCAGAAGAACCAGAAGGAACAGTAATAGCGTTTGTTTTATCAACTAAAATATATTGATTATATGTTGTTGTGCCAATATCATAAGTACAATGGTCAACTTTACATACCCATTTATATATACCAGTATTATTCCAAGGTGTTCTTAAAAATGATAAAGTATGTTCTTTTCCATCAGAATCTGTTGCAAAAGCCGCTACCATACCAATAACATCATCATCTGAACCAGTAGAATATAATCTAACAGTTATATCATAATTTGAATAAGATTTAGGACTAACAAAACCACAATATGATTCAGTATTTAATGGTTGAACAACAGTATTATCTTCTTCTGAATATGTCCACGCAGACATTTCAGTTGGTTTTGCGTTATCAACACCATTTAAATGTGAAAACTTTTTCCAACTATTAAAAACTTCTTGGAAAGATGGAGCGTTATTTTTACATTTATCTAAATCACTTGTATTTAATACAATCATTCCTTCATTTAATATTGATTGTGATAAAACAGATTGTCCATTATGATATAAAACCTCTCCATTATTACCTGTTAATAAATCTTGTTTTAAATCTAATGAAGTTTTAATACCAGATGAAGTAACAGGATTATTAGAATTTAATGTTGGAACATTATCAAATGTTAATGTATCTTGTTTACTCTCTAATTCTGTTGTTAACTCTGTTTTTAAAACATAAGATGATAAACCTGTTGAATCAATAAATCCACTATCATTATCTAAATCAGAAGTTTTTGTTGGAATAGATGTAACATCAGCTTTTTTAGCTAAATCTGTTGATAATTCAGTTTCAGTAACATATTCTTCTGGAATATTTGTCAAGAAACCACTATCATTATCTAAATCAGATGTTTTTGTTGGAATTGTTGGTTTATCAATTAAATCATTATATGAACCTGATTTAGCAACTGTTGCTAAATCAGAATTATTAGCTTTTAAATTAAGTGCAGTCTGAACAGCAGTTGAAATAGGTTTATCTAAATCAGAAGTATTATTTACATTTCCTAAACCAACTTGTTCTTTTGTAACATTATGTGGATTATTTGTTGAATTTTTATGTGCTGTTAAATCATTATTAATTTCTGTTTCTTTATTTTTGGCTCTGGATATTTCATCATCAATTTTTGTATCTAATGTTTCATAATTATTTTGAATTGTTGTATTAATTCCATTTGTTACCATTTTTAGTTTTTTTGGAGTTACATATCTAAAATCATCTGTACCTATATTAACTTCTTCCTGTGTAGCTATTTCTGAAACACCTTTTCTGGTTTCAGAAGCATCATACACATTAACAGTATCAGACATTTTATTAGCTTCACTTTGTGTTAAATATACATTTTCACCTGCTTTAATAGTTCTTTGTATATCAAAATCTTCTAAAGTTTTCGCATTAATTAATTCAACTCCATTAATTGATGGTTTATTATAAGTTAAATTATAATCTATAATAGCTGTATTAAATTCTGCGGAAATAACATCATTTTTAATAGTAATATTTTTTCCTGCGGTCAATTTATCCTGCTTGGATTCAATAGCAGATGCAACTGTTTCATTATTATGAGAAATATCATTTGAAGTTAAAATAACATTACCAATTTTACCATTAACTGATGTTACTGCATCTGAATTATCAACTTTTTGCCATACTCCATCACCAGCTACTAACCAATCACCTGTATTAAATGTTAAACCAAATCTTTCTCCACCATTTGAAACAATCCAATATTGTCCTTTTTGAGTTGGAACTAATGGTAATTGAGGATTATTATTTTCAGCATCCCATAAAGTTTGAAATTGTAAATTACCTAATAATGAATCATCAAGTTCTTCCAATGGAACTTTTCCATTTTCATTTAAATGAGCATAATTTCCTGCTGGCTGAATACCATAATCAGCTAATGATTTATCTCCTTCAACTACAACTTTATTAATTAAAGGTTTATTGATTAATTCATTATAATCAATGTAATTTATATATTGGAATAATTTTACCATTTATTATCCTTGTAATTCACCTAAATCTTCTAATACTTCAATACCTGTAAGAATAATTTCAACTGCTTCTCCACGACAATAAAGATATGTTGGAATAATTTCAAACGCCGCAAAACCAGAAACATTATGATTAACAATAGGTAAACACATTTCATCTATTAATGTTGGTTTTACATCTGAATTTAAACCATATACATTAACTTTTCCATTAACCATAATATTAGGTTCAATTTGCTGATTAGAAACTAAACTATTTAATTTTCTAACAATATATAAATGATTTGGTTTAATCTTCCATTGATACTGCTGTAAACTCATCCAAATTATCCTTTAAGTATATCTTTAAATATTTACTTAAAAATAAAGTGTTATAAAAGTATAAGCATAAAGTATTATATCAAAAAAGAGATAAATTTCTTTATCTCTTTTGAACAAATATTTTGTTGTGAATTAATTTTTCGCCTTGGATAACATATTTCATTAATGTTTGTTGATATTTAACATCATCTTTATTTAATGAAATATAAGAATGTTTACCAATATCTATTTTAAAATATCTTTTATCAATCCATTTTGGCTTCGTTTTCATTGGTATCATATATGTAGCAACATAATGTTTTAAGCGAAATTGTGATGCCAAAGTTTTAAATTTTGGATTTTTGTACATTTTATAAGCATCTTGTTGTATCTCATTCCATATTTTAAGTTCTTTAGGAACAGAAATTTTTGTATTATTTGTCCAACAAAATTGCCATTTCTCAAAAATAACATCACATAGCGATTTATTTGGCTTATCAAATTGCCTATTAAAAACCACATATGTTGATGCAATTCTGTCTTCAATTGAGGAACCCCTATTTTCGTGGTACATATTTAAAGCAAGACACACCACATCTTCTTGCTCATTTTTCCTCAACTTCTTTACTTCGGTTAATATTAAATTCTCTTTTGCAAGGGTATCTAATATTGTTATCTTCTTTTGAGTTTGAAGGTCACTTGTTTGAATATTACTTTCCACCTTTGTTCCAAATAAATTATTCGCAAATGTATGAGAATAACATATTGGAGATGTAAAGATACATAAAAACAAAACAACAAACCCAATATTTTTCAATATTTTCATATAACCTTTTTAAGTTGTTGTATTTTTATTTACCCAATTTATATGAAAAAAGATAAAATGTCAATAACAAATTTATTTTAATACAAGGGTAAATATTATTATAATTAGTTTAAATATAGGAAAAATATGCAAAATTCAATTAATATTAACCATAAAACTGACTTAATATCCCCTTCATTTGACGGTACATTATGGGTCAAAAATTCAACTAAATGGGATAGAATTAACCAGCATTTATATAAAAATGAGAAAAAATTACCAACAGATGATATTGGTGAAAATGGTGATTATTATGCGAAATATTTAAGATTATATAATTATATTAAATATTCAGAAAATTTTAATGCTCCAAATTGGATTAAATCTAATACAAAAATAACAAAAGAACCATTAGTTTTATTTCCATATAATCAATGTTCAAAAATGACAGCATCAACAACTAATGCTGAACATCGTGCAGAATATATTTTTTATAATGATTTAAATTCAACATATACATTTAGTTTATATGTTAAAACTGTTGAGTTAACAAATATCGCAATATGTTTAATGGATAATAAAGAAACATTTGGCGTAAATGTTTTATGTAATATTAGTAATAATACTGCTGATATACAAAAAATAGATACTGATTTTGGTGAAATTCAAATTAATAATGGTGGAATTGTAAAAATTAGTGATGATATTTATAGAGTTTATGTTATTGCTAAATTTAAAACATCTTTAATTTTAAAAGGTATCATTAAATTATTAGATAAAAATAATAATCCTGTTTTTTCAACTATTAATGATTCATATGGGTTATTTATTAATGCCGCTCAATTAACAAAATCCGATAATTTATCTCAATATACATTTACAAATGGAATGTATTCAAGTGTAGCTATTTTACAAACATTATATAAAAAAGTTAATAATACTTGGCAATCAACTCCAAATATTATATATTATTTTGATGAAAATCCAAAAGATGGAATGGGTACAATTGGAGATATTGCATTACGAGATGCATTAATAACTATTTCTCCAACATTTCGTGTAGGAAATAGTGAAAATGTAAAAGATTCTCAAAAACCAAACGGAACATTATTTTATGATGAAAAAAATAATAGGGTATATGTCCGTACTAAAAAAGGTAATTATTATTTAGTATATAAATATCCAAAAAATAAAACTCACGATGTTTCGATGGCTATAAGTTTATCTCAAAAAACTTATCAAACTTATAACCAATATGGTAGAGCTTCTTTCTTTAAAGGATATAATTCAGGTGGTAATTATAATTTTTGGGGAAGTGAATTTAAAAGAGGATATTAAATATCCTCTTTTTTAATTTCTATAAAGAATTTCAGAAATAATACCTTTATGATTTGCGGCTTTAATTGTATATTTAAAACGTACCCACATACAACTTAATTGTTTATTGAATTGAAATGTTTCAGCTTCAACTTTTGTTTCATCAGTATATTCTTTAGTTTCAATTGGAAACCAATCTGTATCTCCATTTTCTTGTGGATTAACTTCAACTGAACCTTCCATTGTAATAGTACCTAAAAAATAATCTTTAACGGTAATAGATGCCGTATGAGAATCTGTTTCATCAGCTTTTATACGTGAAGAAACATAATAATCATAACGCTGTCCATCAACTCTATCTATATAAAAATTATGTAAAAATGTTGATGGGTCTAATTCAATAGATGGTTTAAATACATCTCTAAAGCCTTCTTCAACAATAATATTAAATAATGGATTCCAATCAACACCAGTATATAACATATCTTCTTGACCTTCTGGGTCTTTTGTAATTACTGATGCCTGATATGATGTTGGCTCAAAATCTCTTAATTCAACTTCTGTAATAGTTGTTTCATATAATCCTTTATATGCATCCAAGCACCATAATTTTTTAACTAATTTAGTATTTAATTTTGTATTAATAATATTTAAAAATATTTCTCTATCTCTTAAAGGATATGCTTTACGGTCGTGGTCACGAATTGAAAATTGTATTTTATTATCAATACCTTTCCATAATTTAAAATCAGTATTATACATTGGAACATTGAACATACGTGTTTCTCCTGTTTGACCAGATGATAAATTATAATAATATCCTTTTTTTACAAATAAATAAATTTTTTGCATATGTTTACCATCCTTAAATTATAATAATATTTATAAAAAAGAAGTGGGATTAAATTAATCCCACCACAGCAATAACATTCCATTTTTATCCAATGTTACTCTATCTGCCGCAATATCAATTTCATTTTTAAAAGATAGCCAATCAATATTCTTAATATCTAAAAAAATAGTATCAACAAATTGGTAATCACTATCCATAATTCCATCATAATCTTCTTGTAGAATATACACATTAGTTACACCAATATTTGTTGCAACATTTTTTAGCCAACCATACGTAGTTGATGAATTTCCTTCAATAATAAAATCATTTGTCAATACGGGTTCATCTTCATCGTCATAATTAATACGCATTTTATCAAAAACTTTTTCCATATCAGACATAGATTTAAACTGATACAAATTTTTCATTTTTTCCTCTCTTTCAATAATATATAAATCTAATGCTGTCTTAATTGAATATAAAAACTCAAATAAAACAGGTACATTATCCTCATCTAAAATAACATAAATTAAATGTTTGTCAAATATTATTTGCTTAATAGAAACTTTAAATATTTCACTAATTCTATAAATTGATTTTACCGCCAATTTTTTAATTACTTTTTCACTAATATTTTTTAAATAAGATTCATAATCTAAAGTTATTTTATTTTCATTTCTTTCTATATTCCATTTCATAAAAATCCTTTATAAAAAACTTTTCTATTAAAAAATTACTGTTTGAAGGCTATAAATATTTTCATATTAAGGAGAAAAAATGTTAAAATATCCATATTTAACTGAATTATTTAATAAAAAATTTGAAACATCAATTATCTGTTTAATCCAATCAGTATCTAAAAATTATATTTCATTTTATAATGTTAAAGAATTAAAACCAATGGATGTTGAAAAATTTATTCGTTTAGCAGATAACTGGTGGAAAAACTCTCCAAATATTCCTATCTCCTTATATTATCAACAAATTTTTGACCAATTTGACTATTGTAAACAGCATCTTTCTAATAATGATTATATTATATCAAATGGTTTTGAAGGAATCAAATTGAAAAATCTTTCAGAAAAGCGTATAAAGAGAAAAATAATACATTTAGATTGAGGTTAAAATGGCTGTATATCCTATAAAAAAATTTATATATAAACGAAAAACTTACAAATTTAAAGAACCTTTAAAAATTTATATAAATGATGTTCTGGCAAACGATTGTAAAACTTTATTTTCAGAATTTAGTATTCCATCTATTTGGGATGGTTATTCGACCAAAGAACCAATTAAAGACCACGATAAAGAAATTAAAACTTATTTAAATTATGTTTTTGATGAATTTTTATCTAAATCTGATGATGAATTATCAGATGGTGATAAAGCCTATAAACAAAAATTTATGAATCTTTTAGATTTAACAAAATCTAAGTAAGTATCGGCTGAATTAAACAGTTTATGGATATTTATTAAATATCCATAAAGGATTATATTATGGTTGATACAAGTAAATTACCTATTTCTCGTGTTGATGAATTGATTGATAAATTATCAGAAATCAATAATAGTATTGTTAATATTAATACAAATATTACTAATATAAATTCTTCTTTATTACAATTAGACAGTCGTTTATTAACATTAGAATCACGAAGATATATAACTGAAACATATTCCAATGGAAATGATTGGTATAGAATTTGGAGTGATGGTTGGATAGAACAGGGTGGACAAAATACAATTAATGAAAACTCAACAAAAGCAGTTAATTTACATATTACAATGTTAAATACAAATTATTTAGTTCTTGTTTCACAATCTTCTGGTAGTGCTATTGGTGATACTGAAATGGGTATTGGCGGCATTCCAACATCAGTTTCTCAAATAACAATATTTTCTCATTATCTTAATCCAAACACAAGTAATTTTAAATGGTTTGTTGCTGGATTTAAAGCATAAATTATTCATTTGTGTAGTTTGTCTGTATTTATTAAATACAGACAAAGGGGATAATTCAAATGGATACAAGTAAATTACCTATATCACGAGTAGATGAATTAATTTCAAAATTAGATGAAATAAACAATCGTTTAATTAATTTAGAAAATTCAAAAAGAATAATTGAAACTTGGAATGAAGGAACTGAATGGTATCGTGTTTGGTCAGATGGCTGGATTGAACAAGGCGGAACAACTGGATTAATAACATCAGGAGATTCCTATAATTCTAAAACAATTACATTTAAAAAATCATTTACAAATACAAATTATACATTTACTTCGTGTGCAAATAAATATTCAACTGAAAACGGTTTAGGTACTGCTTATCCGCCATTTATTTTTACTAAAAACAACACCTCTATTATTATTGGAAAATATTCGTGGACAGATGGTATTGATTGGTATGCCTGCGGCTACTAAATAAATTTACTCATTGCAACAGTAATAGATAATGCATACGCAACAGCGTGTGATTTTTTATACATATATCCAGTATCTTCTTTAATCCATATTTTATCAATAATTGAATTCCACCCATTGTTTGTAACTTCAGAAATTAAATATTTTTTAGCAGGACGAATAATAGCAATAAACATTGCTAATTTATCAACAGAATCAATTTTTGGCAATTGATTTAATAATGTAAAATAATTATTGATATGTGGTAATTGTTCAACAACATCTTTTTTATATAATAAATTCCAATTTGGTTCTTGTTCCATAACATTAAAAAGTTGTTGTCTATCATCAAAAGAATCATAAATGGAATTATGTAAAAAATCTATTTTTATATATCCTAAATCTTCTTCGGCGTGTTTATAATCTAAAGATGCTAATCCTGTTAATCTATCATACGGAATGTTACAAAAATAAACGCCAACACCGTGAGGATTGATTCCTTTATCATTTATTTTAGATGCAGGAATGTGATACAATTTTTTAATAATTGTATCACGTGTTTTTTGGCTCATATCAACGTCTAAGTCTGGAATATTGTATTTTATTTTTTCCATAACCAATCTTTCAATCCAAGTAAACTTCCATATATAAAAAATAAAGGTAATGCAATCGGAGATAATTTCAATGCTAAATTTATTCTTTTTTCATTTTTAAATAAAAAATTATCTGAATAATTAGAATCTAAACAATCAATTGTAAGTAATGCCATTACTAAATATGAACACGCACAATACATAACAGTTGAAAAAATGAAATTTAATAATTCCAAACTCATTATTAACACTCCAAGAAAAATTTAAGTTGATTTAATTCAGTAGATGATAACACAATATCAATTTTATTTACATAATCAAAATTTAAATGTTGAATATACTTGTAACTAATTTTTCCATTATATAACGCAACATATAAATCATAAGGAGAAATTGTTTCAAGAGTTTCATTTATTTTTTTAAGAAATTCTTCACTTCTTTGAATTGCTCTCTCTTGTTCTTCACTATGCAAATAATCATATAAAAAGCAATGATATGTATGGTCATCAGCCCATTTTTTACTTTCTATCATATTATTTGCAAGCCATTGAATATATTGATGTGGAAATAAAGTATCAATAGTTTTTAAATACTCATTAACTGTTACAAATGTTTTATAAAGTGGTGAATTAATAAAAGTTAATTTTTGTTTTTCAGGGTCTTTTGAAATTCTTGTTCGTGAAAAACACATATAATCAATATAGCAATTAAATGCACCATAATCAAAATTAAATATGCGTTTCTTTTTTTCGCACATATGTTTCTGAAATCCTGTTTCAGTTTTTAATACCTTCCCGCAATATTCACATTTAAACATTTAAATTATCCCAGCTTTTAATTTCCCAATCTGTTGCTTTAATTTCTTCTTCTGTCAATGGTTTTAAAAATCCATTATTATCTAAAATAGAATTATGTTTATCAATAACAATATAATCATATTTTGCCGCTGATTTTCTTTGAACATAACCAGAATTATCATTTTTCGTTTTCTCAAGAATTTCTTTTAATGTCATATAATCTCCTAAATTTATTTCTATAAATATTGTATATAACAATTTTTAGGAAAAGTCAAGTATTATGTTGAACATTGGTAATAAAATACGTTTCGGACATCAAATTTATAATGTATTAAAACTGTCTCTTATACACATCTGACGCTGCCGACGAATAGCCTTGTGTAGAT
>ENA-OZGB01000550-OZGB01000550.1-human-gut-metagenome-genome-assembly--contig:-NODE-550-length-21543-cov-6.578137_pt1 | contig 21543 bp, 29 predicted proteins | sample MGYA00245113_ERZ653651 | MGnify/ENA primary metagenome ERZ653651 (study PRJEB26926, sample SAMN06165095) | human gut metagenome | biome: ENVO:00009003; feature: ENVO:2100002; material: ENVO:00002003... | reverse complement strand
GGGTAGAGGGGGAAATACGGGGGTACGGAGTAGTCAGCAAGCACAGCAAGCGAGTACCCGCTTGCGGATTTTGCGCTGTTCAGGTCCCTTGCCCGAACAGTCAAAATTGCTTGCTGGGGCGCGGGTCTCCGGTGGAGACCTCAAAGCGTGAAACACTTTGAAGCGCCGACCGAGCCGACAGGCGAGACGTCCCAGACCCTTATAAGAAACGGAGGCGGCGCATGGCGAACCGAAAGCGGAACATTCAGATGAAGTTCTATTTTTACGGCTCGGCGATATAGATTGGCAAGAAAACAGAAAAAGATTACGCTAACGGCGGCGGCCAAAATGCTTGGTGTTTCGCAGCCGACATTGAGCGCGTGGGAGGGCGAGAGGAAGAATCCTTCTGTGGAATCCCTGATTCAGATGTCTGAGCTTTACGGCGTGAGCGTGGACTTTCTTCTGGGCCTTCCGGAAGCTCGATATCATCGGGCAGATATGCTTCAGCCGATTCCGCCGGAAGCTCTGCCGGCTTTTCATGATACACCCGTCTTCTCAAGCCGATATGGCTGGGCAATGGTGAACGCGATAGAAGGAGAGCTTCTCTTTGCAAGCGGGATGCGTCTGTCGCTGGCAGATGCAGCCGAAGTGTATGTTCTGCCTCCGGCCTTTGCAACACCCGGCGCGGCAGTATCCATGCCGTTGAGAAGGGACGAGCTTACCGGGTACGACTGTGTATGGGTAGAGCCAATCTCCATGGACGCCGCCCTGCGAGATGAGCTTCGCGGCTGGTATTATATTAAAAGACGCTTTGTGGAAAACGAGGTGGGGCAGCGCTTCTACTTTGATTTTTACGGCGCAAAATGGCTTGCCTTTCCAAACGGACCGGGAAATATATGAATGAGGTCCATCTTGATGCGCGAAGTGAAATCAGAATAAGAACGTCCGCCCGTTTCTGCCCTTGAGGCGTGGAGCGGGCTTTCGTTCATTTTCCGGGCTGGTCTCGTTGCACTTTTGTGACACTTTCCATGCACTTTTGCGGGGGAAGTATTTGGCGCTCTCCTGTATATTACAATCAAGGTTGAAGCCCAACCAAAACGATTAAAAAAGGAGAGTAAAATACCATGAAAAAGAAAACGATTTGGGGCCTTGCACTGGCACTGGCGTTGGTGGTATCGGCCATCGGCACATCGACCGCAGCTTTGGCGGCTGCGCCTGACACGGCAGAGCCTGCAACTGCCATCGCGATCGAGAACGAGGACGCCATCTGGGAGCAGATCGAGGCGGTGGAAGAGAAGAGCGACGCCATCTTCCAGAGAAACGCGGCGCTGTGGGAAAAGCTGGACGAAATCTGCAACGCCCTGCCCGACGACTACGACTTCACAAACTTTGACGAGGCGGCATTTATCCGCAGCAGCAACGCTCTGACGGAAGCGGAGAAGGAAATGCTTCTGGCGGACATCAAGGAGTTGAACGGCCTTGACGCTGAGATGGAGGCACTGTACGCTCAGCTGCCCGACTGCGACAATATGCCGCTTTACGAGAAGGCGCTGGAAAAGGCCGACCCCAAGGTGCTGGATGAGATCGACACCCTGGAGCAGGAGTATGACCGCGTCTGTGAAAAGCACGCCGACCTGTGGGACAAGGTAGATGAAGCGTACTTTGATCTTCCGGACGACTACGACTTCGACAACTATGATGAGGCTGCCTTCATCCGCAGCCTGAGCTTCCTGACCGATGCGGAAAAGGACGCGCTGATCGCCGACTACACCCGTCTTACGGAGATCGACAGTCGGCTGTGCGAGCTGTACAATTCCATCTGGGGCAACACCGGCTGCGAAAGCGGCATCTGCCCCCTTTGACGGAAAGACGGTTTTCTGATAGTATAAAATCAACATCATGCCGATGCTGCGCCCACGCGCAGCATTTGGCGCTGCTTTCAAGGAGGTCACCATGGGACATTCCATCTATTTGGCGGACGATGAAAAGAGCATACGGGAGCTGCTCCATAGCTTCCTCGCAAGCGACGGATATACCGTGCGCTCCTTTGAAAGCGGAGACGCGCTGTTGGAAGCGTTTCGTCAAGAGCCTGCGGAGCTTGTAATACTGGACATTATGATGCCCGGCACGGATGGACTTACCGTGTGCCGGGAGCTTCGCACTGTTTCCGATATTCCCATCATCCTGCTTACGGCCAAGGACAGCGAGCTGGATTACGTTATGGGTATCAGTCAGGGCAGCGACGATTATCTCACCAAGCCATTCCGTCCAACGATATTATTGATGAAGGTCAAAGCGCTGCTGCGCCGCGTGGAGATGGATCGAGGAAAAACAGCGGCGGCGGAGGATGAGCTGCATTACGGGGATATCCGCTATTCCGCTACGGAAAACGCCGTCTTTTGCGGAAGCACGATCGTGGCGCTGACCCAGACCGAGCTGCGGCTGCTCAGCTATATGCTGAAGCAGCCGGAAAAGGCCTATTCCCGCGAGGAGCTGCTCAGCGCGGTGTGGGGCTTCGACTCGGAGGTGGAGACCCGCGTGACCGATGAAACGCTGCGCCGTATCCGAAAAAAGCTGCTGCAAGCGGGCAGCACCGTCAGCGTAAGCACCATCTGGGGCTTTGGCTATAAGCTGAAGGGAGCGGAGTGTACATGAAAAACATCAAACTGCGGATCGTGTATTTGATCCTCGGCTCGGCTCTGCTGCTCTTTGCACTGTTCATGCTGGCGGTGAACCTCATTATACCCGCACACTTTGTGCGTGAGGCAAAAAAGGCGCTCATCAGCGAGGCACAGTACCAGAACCGCACCATCCCCTATACCGACGATGAATCCTTTTTTGACGATGAATGGAGCGATGCGGAGGAGCACTTCCTTACGCCAAGCATCGTATTTTTAGAGCTGGATAATGCCAATCAATCAAGCGGTTGGAACAGGGACGCATATCGTCTGGAGAAAAAACTGCTGGAATACTACACGGGGCGGGAGCTATCGCTCAACCAATGCTATACCTTCAAAACGGACAGGCATCACCTGATCTTCATGTCCGTGCAGGAGGAACAGGCCGATTGGGGAAAGCCGTACGCCTATATCATGTACATAGACATCGGTCCCATCACGCGTTATATCGTAACGCTTAACTGGGTGTTCTTTGCGGTACTGCTGGCGATCTCCTCCGTCATGTGCCTGCTGGGGTTCCGCTTCGGCAGAGATATTGAAAAGGAGGCGGAGCGGCAGCAAACCTTCTTCCAGAATGCCTCCCACGAGCTGAAAACGCCGCTGATGGCGATACAGGGCTATGCGGAGGGCATACAGACGAGCGTAATGGATGCGGGCAGCGCGGCGGAGGTGATCCTGGAGGAGAGCGATCGCATGACGGAGCTGGTGGAAGAGCTCTTGGACATCTCGAAAATCGATATGGGGCGGCAGCGGCTTACCCTTTCCGAAACGGATATTCGGGAACTGCTTTACGACGGCATACGCGCCGTTGAGCCGATAGCCGCCGGCGGCATCGCCATCGTGCCGGATTTCCCCGAGGAGCCCGTTATGGTCAGCTGCGACGATACCCGGCTGCGCCGAGCAGTCACCAATATCCTATCCAACGGCGTGCGCTATGCCCGCAGCGAGCTGTGCCTGACCTGCCGCGCGGACAAGCGGCACGTGACCATCCGGATACAGGACGACGGGGACGGCATCGCCGAGGAAGATCTTCCCCACATCTTTGACCGCTTCTACATGGGCAAAAGCGGAAAATCCGGCATCGGCCTTGCCCTGACCAAGGAGATCGTTCACTTGCATAAGGGGACGATCCGCGCCCGCAACGGGGACACCGGCGCCGTTTTCGAGATATCCATTCCGGTGAGCAGATAAGAAGATCACCGCTCTGCCTTTGGGCACCTTTCTTGAAAAAAGGACGGACTTAGAAAAGACTTTTGTTGGTACCGGGTGGAGAGTTTCCTGTGATTTTCTCTTGTGCCGACATTGTTAGAATGGAGTACATCTATGGACTGCAAACCAAAAAAATATCTGCATATTTATGACTGGAACTACTGGTGGGGCTATTACCGCTGCGGCAAGGACTGGGAGCCTTTCCACGGGGCTGAATTTTCTCTTGCCGAGGACGAGGCGGGAGAGACGCCCTTTTTCCACTTTGATTTCCATAACCTCCCCGCACTTCACCAGACCATTCTGGACGGTGAGTTTGTGGAGCCGGATAACCCGGATCATCCGCACTTTCTGGAGCAGGCAAGGCGGCTCAGAAGCGGTGAACAGGACTGGTTCGTCGGGGCGCTGTACTATCCGCTTTTTTCACCGGAGATGCATTTCTGCAACGCCTCCGTCCGGAGCGGCGTCCCGCTGACACAGCTGCTGTCCCCGTCTGTACCGCCCTATTACGGGGTGATCTTTCTCCGGGAGGAGCGCCCCCTCACTCCGGAGGTGCTGACGCATTGGGCGGAGACTCTGTCCCAGCCCCTATTCGGCCAGCCGTTTTCCTGCACGCTTGCACAAGTTCCCAGCCGGCAGGAGGCGATGGAGCAGTTTGAGAACGAGACGCGGCTGACGCGATGAAATGTACGATATCGCTTACCGCTGATTTCCCGTTGAAAAGCAGCTGAGAGGGAGGCATTTCTTATGGAATTAAGACTCACGGAGCAGGAGGCTCTGACGCTGTATCGAATCATTCTGCGGTGGGATGAATTAGGCCGCCTGACCACAGAAGATGACGAGGAACGTCAGCTGCTATGGGATCTATCCTGTACGCTGGAAAAAGAACTGGAGCCGGTGGATGAAGCTGTAAGATGCAGACTGCTTTGACTGCGTAAGCTCCCACCGGATTGAAGCTTTTGCTGCGCTGCTGTTTCTTTTGGCGCTGACAGATTTTGAACTGTCGGAAAGACGCCGGTATCGCGGGATGATATTGACAAAAGGGGAAATGATGCTACAATATCTGCGAATGGTTCGCAGATTGGAGGGGCGGCTGATGTCAGGCTATAACACAAAACAGCGAAGAGCCCTGCTTGCTTTTTTGGGGGAGCATCCAGACGAGCTGCTGACTGCACGCCAGATGGCGGACGCGCTGGCAGAGAAGCAAATCAGCCTCAGCGCCGTGTATCGAAACCTTGCGCAGCTGGAGGCGGAAGAAAAGGTGCGCCGCAGCGCCAAAAGCGGGTCGCATGAAGCGTTTTATCAGTATCTTGACGCCAAGGGCTGCAAGGGCGCGCTGCACATGAGCTGTGTGAAGTGCGGCAAAACCTTTCACATGGCCGACAGCAACGCTGCCCTGTTTGCAAAGCACCTGGCGCAGAGCGAGCAATTCACGCTGGACGCAGCCGACACGATCCTCTATGGAACCTGCTCGGACTGCAAGGAAAAATAACGAACAGAAGGGAGGACAGACTATGACGAAGAAATTTCGGTTTATGGTGCGCTTGTTGGCCGTAGTGCTGGCCGTTGTCATGCTGTCCTCTGCGGTCTATCTTGCAGTCGAAGCCGATCATGACTGCTCCGGTGACGACTGCGCCATCTGCCGCCAGATCAGCATCTGCGAGAATCTGCTGAAATCTCTGGGGCTTGCCGGTGCTGCCGCGGCGATCTCCGCTGCGTTTACATATACCGTGTGCAGGGCGATCCTGCCCTGCGCAGAGATGAACGGCACACTGACGCTTGTTGCTCTCAAGGTAAAGCTTTCGAATTAAAAACAGGATTTTTACAAGGGCGAAGTCTATCCATTTTCGGATAGGCTCTTGCGGTTTTGCCGCTGCCCTTGTATTTTTGCGCCTATTTTTCAATAATTCGGAGGTTTTATCTATATGATGAAGAAAATTATCACCCTGGTTCTTGCGCTGGCCATGGCGGTCAGTCTGTTCACCGGCTGCGGCAAAAAGAACAACGCAGAGACGGGCGAGAGCGATCCCAATAAACTGAGCGTTGTCACCACCATTTTCCCAGAATACGACTGGGTCAGAGAAATTCTCGGCGGCAAGGCTGAGAGCACCGACCTGACCATGCTGCTGGATAACGGCGTTGACCTGCACAGCTATCAACCCACCGCCGATGATATTGTCAAGATCTCCGATTGCGACTTGTTTGTCTATGTGGGCGGCGAGTCCGATGAATGGGTGAAGAACGTCCTGAAAAACGCCGTCAACAAGAAGATGAAGGTCATCAACCTGCTGGAGATGCTGGGCGATTCCGTGAAAACGGAGGAGATCGTTGAAGGGATGCAGGAGGACAGCCACGACCACGGTCACAGCCACGATGAACAGCTCACAGAGAATGACATCGAGGATCGCACCCTCTCGGATTTCGCCGGTGCGTGGAAGTCCCTGCACCCCTTTCTGCTGAACGGCGATCTGGACAAATTCTGCGAGCACAGGGCGGAGGAGGACGAGGACAGCTCGACCACAAAGGACACCTATTGGGAGAAGTATAAGGCTTCGTGGCAATGCGACGCCGAGAAGATCTCTATCAACGGGGACACGATTACATTCACTTATGCAGACGGAAAAACCGTTTCCGCTGAATACACCTATGCCGGTTATCAGCCGAAGCGGAATGACGAGGGCAAGATTCGCAGCGTCCGTTATCAGTTCGAAACGACCAGTGCCGATGCGCCCAAATATGTGCAGTTCAACGACCATGGCCACGAGCCGGGCGAGGCAGAGCATTTCCATATCTACTTCGGCAACGACGGCTTCGATGCCTTGATGAGTGCCAAGACCAATCCGTTTTTTGTGAAGGACGCGCTTTCCGTAGAGGATATCCTTGACGAGCTGATGGGGCATGACCATGGGGAGGAAAAGGACGAGCATGTCTGGCTGTCTTTGAAGAACGCCAAAACGCTGGTCGGCGCGATTGCCGATGCCTTGCAGGAGCTTGATCCCGATAACAAGGATACCTACGCCGCCAACGCCTCCGCCTATACCGAAAAGCTTTCCGCGCTGGATGGCGCGTACCAGTCTGCCGTGGACGGCGCGGCGCGCAAGACCGTTCTGTTCGGCGACCGTTTCCCCTTCCGCTATCTGGTGGATGATTACGGTCTGCGCTACTATGCCGCCTTTGCGGGCTGCTCCGCCGAAACCGAGGCCAGCTTTGAAACCGTTTCGTTCCTTGCAAAGAAGGTGGACGAGCTGGGACTTCCCTGCGTGCTGACCATCGAAGGCAAGAGCCACAAGCTCGCGGAAACCATCGTCCGGAGTACCACCGGGAAGAAGCAGAAGGTGCTGACCATGGACTCCATGCAGTCCATGACCTCCAAGGATGCTGCAAACGGTGCTACCTACCTTTCCGTGATGGAGCAGAACCTTTCCGTGCTGAAAGAGGCACTGGGTTAAGGGGGTAGGATGATGGCTCAGCTCACTTGTCAAAAGCTCTGCGTCGGCTACGATGGGAAGCCCGTTCTGCAAGACTTGAGTTTCCAGGTCTTTGCGGGCGACTACCTCTGCATCGTGGGAGAAAACGGCTCCGGCAAGAGTACCCTTATGAAAACGATCCTCGGCTTGCAGATGCCCATCAGCGGCAGAATTTTGACGGGCGACGGGCTGAGGAAAAATGAGATCGGCTATCTGCCGCAGCAAACGCAGGTCCAGAAGGACTTCCCGGCATCCGTGAGAGAGATCGTTCTCTCCGGATGCCAGGGGCGCTGCGGCAGCCGCCCCTTTTACAACAAAGAAGAGAAGAAACTGACGGCGGACGCTATGGAGAAAATGCAGATCACACCTCTTGCCAAGCGCTGCTACCGGACGCTATCCGGCGGTCAGCAGCAGCGGGTGCTGCTCGCCCGCGCCCTGTGCGCTACCCGGAAAATGCTGCTTCTTGATGAGCCTGTTTCGGGACTTGACCCCAAGGTGACGGCGGAAATGTATGCGCTTATTCAAAAGCTCAATTACGAGGATGGCATCACCGTTGTGATGATCTCCCATGACCTGAACGCGGCGCTGCAATACGCCAGCCATATCCTGCACATCGGAGACATGGCGTTTTTCGGTACCAAGGCGGCCTACCTGAACGAGTTCCCACAGGCATGGCAGAAAGGCGGTGAGGTGAAATGACGGCGATCCTTGAAAAAATCGCGTTCTACTGGACCTATCCCTTTGTGCGCTACGCGCTCATCGTCGGCGTACTGATCGCACTGTGCTCATCGTTTCTGGGCGTGACGCTGGTGCTGAAGCGTTTTTCCTTCATCGGCGATGGGCTTTCCCATGTGGCCTTCGGCGCGATGGCTATTGCCGCTGTGCTGGGGCTGACAGACGATATGCCCCTGACGCTGGGCGTCACGGTGGCCTGTGCCGTTCTGCTGCTCCGCACGGGGCAGAACACGAAGATCAAGGGCGATGCCGCCATCGCCATGATCTCAGTGGGAGCGCTGGCCATCGGGTATCTGCTGATGAACCTCTTCTCCACCTCGTCCAACCTCTCCGGCGATGTGTGCAGCACGCTGTTCGGCTCCACCTCCATCCTGACGCTGTCAAAAAGCGAGGTCTGGCTGTGTGCGGGACTGTCCGTGGTGGTCGTGGCGGTGTTTCTGCTCTATTATAACAAGATCTTTGCCGTGACCTTTGACGAAGACTTTGCCAAGGCGGTGGGGACAAAGGCAGACCTGTACAATCTGCTGCTCGCCGTCATCGTTGCTGTGGTCATCGTGCTGGCGATGAATCTGGTCGGCTCGCTGCTGATCTCCGCGCTGGTGATTTTCCCGGCGCTGTCCGCCATGCGCCTTTTTCAAAATTTCCGGTCCGTGACGGTCTGCTCGGCCGTGCTGTCAGTGAGCTGCGCGGTGCTGGGCATTCTGGTCTCCATTCTGGCGGGGACGCCGGTGGGTTCCACCATCGTGGCGGCGGATATTCTGGCGTTTTTGATTTGTTCGACTATCGGCCGCGCAAGGGGGGGAAAAACGGGATGAAACGGCTTTTTTGCCTGCTGTTGGCTGTCTGCATGATGGCTTCCCTCTGCGCCTGCGGGAAAGGCCGCGAAAAGGACGCAGGAAATGATACGCTTTCTTCCGATGAAGAATCGTCTGCATCGGCTGAGATTATTCCAACGCCGAATGAACAGGAAACGCCTGAGGGATCTGAGCCGTCGCAACCCTCTGCCGGCAAAGTGGATGTGGATCTGACGGTGCTCAGCAGCACCATGGTCTACTCCGAGGTCTACAATATGCTCTACAATGACCCGGCGCATTATCTCGGCAAGACCGTCAAGGCGAGAGGGGAATTTTCCATCTATCAGCTCGTGACAGACGGCGTTTTACAGCCTGACCCGGTGTCCTACGCCTGCATCATTTCAGACGCCGCCGCCTGCTGTGCCGAGGGCATGGAGTTTGTGCTGGAAGGCGATTACACCTACCCAGACGATTATCCAGAGCTGGGGACGGAGATCACCGTCATCGGTGAATTTCAGTCCTATGAAGAAAACGGGATGACATGGTACCATCTGGTGAACGCAAGGCTGGCGTGATACCGTGATAGCGCTGCATACATAGTAAGCGTGACGATTTCAGGGAGAAAGGTATTCCGGTGCTGCCTGACTGCAATTTATAAGAGCCGGACAAAGGACGTCATTTATCCCGCTGCAGAAAAATTCTCATGAGGAAAGCAGTGTGTTGAATTTGAGATGACCCCTTAAAGAATAGGCAGACTTAACATAAACTTTATTCCTGTTATGATAACATAATCTATAAATACCCTGCTCTGGACGGAACACTTCTGCAAGGAATCAGACAGGCTGCAAAAACAGAAATGATCAACGATAGAGAATATGAATGACTTTTGAAATTCACAGTGATATCACAAATCAATCTATGACCGTAGCTGCCCGCGCGATGCGCAGGGTGCTGCGGCGAAAGAGAAGCATTATTTGGGCCATCTTCGGCTGGAGCGTCTTTTTATTCAACGCATTGCTGCTGATTCCATTCGATGGAGAGCCTTTTGCGCTTGATGTCAGAACGGTGACTTCCCTGCTGGTAGAGGTGATGCTGCTGTCCGTTCTGCTGTTTCAGGATCGATTCAATGGCATGATCGCCCGCAAAAACGCGCTGGCGGGCACAAAGGAATATCATGTCGCATTCGGTGAGGATTCCTATACCGTCGTTACGGCGGCCACTACCTCCACGTTCCGCTATGAGCTGATCGACGCACTGGCTGAGTCGCAGGACTACATCATCTTTCTGATGAAAAAACGCTATGCGCAGCCTCTGGACAAGCACACTCTTACCGGCGGGACGGTGGAGGAATTCAAACGATTTCTTGAGGAGAGGACCGGAAAGTCGTTCCGGCGTGTGAAATGAACGAATTTTCTATTACGCCCTTTCGCGGGCCGCATTTGCTTCTGCTTTTGCTTACGGCAACGGCGGTACTGCTCATATTCTTGCTGCTGCGCGGAAAACCGGAAGCACGGCGCTCCCGGTATCTGATCGGCGTTTGCTTTTTTAATCTCGCGCTGTTTGCCGGCTACAAGCTCTCGCTGTCCATGGACGCAGCGTATATCCGTGCGTACTATCCCAATGGCTTCAGCATTTTCAATGAGCTGCCGCTGCACCTGTGCAACATCAATCTGTTTCTGATTCCGCTGGGCGTGTGGAAGAGAAACCGCTCGATCATGGGCTTTTCCTTCTTTGTGGCGCCCCTTGGCGCACTGATGGCGCTGCTCTTCCCGGAGCCTCTATTCTCCGGCTTTTCGCTGTTAATGCCGCGAATTTTCGGCTACTATGTGACCCACGCAATCCTTGTTGTTTGCGGCCTGAGTCTGGCGACGCTGGGCTTTTACCGCCCCGACCCCAGGGATATCCCGAGGATCCTCAAGACCTTTGGTTTGCTTGCCGTAGGCGCGCACCTTATCAATCTCCTGTTACGCCTCACGCTCTGCCCGGAGGCGAACTACTTCTTCACCTACGGCGCGGAGATCGGTGTGCTCAAGCTGTTTTGGCGTATCATCCCGGCACCGCTGCTTTACGGGCTACCGGCACCGCTGATTCTTGCAGGCTATATGTACGCGGTCTGTGCGTTGTCCCGCCTGACGCAAAGGGCGGAAGAAGTGTCTTTTTCATAGATTGGATAAGTCCCACAGCGCAAAAACAGGAGGATACGACATTGCTGGATAGAAATTTAAGAGGAATCGACATCGCTCTGTGCTTATTGACTCTCTTGCTGTCCCTGTCCGGGTGCGGTTCATTGAAGGATGACACGCTTCTGATCGCCAACGCAGTGATCACGGAAATCGATACAGAAAAGCAGACCATAACGGTAAAGGACGATGTCGATGAAAGTACTTTAGGCGAAGAATGTCTGCTCGACTGTTCGTCCGTTCCTATGGCCTATTGCGACTTTGCCACGCAGAAGGTTACAAAGATTTCTTTTGAGGATTTACAGGTCAATGATAAGGTTATTATGTGTATCAGGAGCTCGGAAATGGAGAGCTTCCGAAGCGGCGGCAACGAGGAGAATACGCTCAAGGTCGAACAATTGCAGCTGTATACACAAAGACCTGCCGAATGAGCCTCGGCTTTCCAACGCTGCATCGAGGCTTCGAGATCGAGCCAGAGAGCATGAAGTGGGTCAGCCAGCACACCAACGCTAACATGGTCGAAACGGACTTCTTCGAGACCTGCAGCACCTCTTATGCCAATAGCATGGTACTGTGGATAATCTTGTGAGGATACGCATATGAGCAATCAAAATAAACAGCTGTATATCGTAATCAGCCAGACCGGAACACTTCTGTCCCGGATCCTTAAACAAATTACCGGCGCAGAATATAACCACGCCTCCATCAGCCTGTCCAGAGATTTAGAGAGGATGTACTCTTTTGGCCGCAGGAATCCCTATAATCCGTTTTGGGGCGGCTTTGTGATAGAGTCGCCCCGTACCGGTACCTTCAAGCGTTTTTCCGAAACCAAGGTGTTGGTTCTGAGCGTGAGTGTCACAGAAGAACAACACGCAGAACTCAAAGAAATGCTCGATGTGATGTGGAAGCGGAGGAGGAAATACGGCTACAACTATATTGGCTTATGTCTGGCATACTTCCATATTGTCTGGAAGCAGGAGGGCTGCTATTATTGCTCAGAGTTTGTCGGAGAGCTTCTCGCAAAAAGTCGGGTTGACGGCACGGAACAGTTACGTTCCTCTATCATACAGCCGATGCAGTTCCTTAGAGTGCCGCACACACTGCTCTACTGCGGAAAACTTCGCGAATACATGTGTGATACCTGTTCTGAGGGTATATGTGAAGATGCAACGAACCGCACAGTGCATAGGCGACTGCCATAACAGCAGACAAGGGGGCGCGTGGTCGAGTATCTGCAAAGGTGTGGTTTTGATCCGCCGACATGACTTCTGCTTTTTGCCGTCATAATGGATATTCGTCCTGGATATGTTGACCACAGGGGTTGTGTTCCTCATACACAAGCCCTGTGGTCATTGAATATCTTTGGAGGCTTGGGGACGGTCATTTCAACCGTGTGTACCTGCTTTCTTGGCCAGCGACCATGGAGCTGGATCAGATTCCTGTGGAAATACCTGGTCAGATAAGATGGGCTGCCGCGACTTTGGCGTTGCTTACTGTGCCCCGGTCCCTTTTTCCGCGCTGCTTCTACTACGAAGAAAGCAAAAAACAGCGGCACAGAGCAAACTCTCTGTGCCGCTGTATGCTTTATACATTGTATAAAAACCTTACATGCTATCTGCTCTTTTGCCCTGTCTGAGTGAACGGCAGACGACATAGCCTGCTGGAGCGATCATGATCAGAATAAAAATGCTGATCAGTTCATTCACTTCGGATGGCGCAAAGCCCTGCAGCATAGTAATGAGGTTGTTTGCGAAATGCACGAGGATGGGAAACAGCAGGTTCCTTTTCTTCTCGTAAAGGATTCCTGCGGCAATGCCCATGAAGGTAGCATAGGCAGCCTGCACGATATTCAGGTGATAAACGCCGAAGAGTACAGATGATATTAGAATCGCGGCCCAAGCAGGGGCGAATTTCCGCATGGAGCGAAGCACAATGCCGCGGAATAGAATTTCTTCTACAATAGGTGCAGCAATCACCGCAATCATAAATGTTCCAAATGCATTTCCACCGGCAATATTTTCAGCACCGGCGTTCATTGCCTCAATGCTTTTTTGAAGTGAGGGAAGCTGTTCTGCCAGCATGATCCAAAGACCGGAGATTCCGCAAATGCCAAATCCCACGACCAGACTGCCAAGCACATCTTTGAAATTTGTCGCTGTGCGCGGTTCACTTATCTCTTTCCTCCAAAGCAGCTTATAGAGCGTGAAGAATACGAGGATAAGAACAGCGTAGATCAAAATCTCGCCCCAATATGAGTAGTTCATAAATTGCTGCGGGGAGATATGAAAAACATCCAAAACGAGCCTTTCCACAAGGAAATACAACAGATTGGACAGCAAAAAATGCAGTGCGATTGCAAGAATGGGAATAGCGAAATATCTTTTTTTCATCATACGGTCAATTTTTTCTCCTGTCTGTATTTTTGAGGGGACTGCAGCAGTATAACAGATTTAACTTAAAGTCTTCGTTAAGGGGCGAAGCTGTAATCTTTCGGAAGCGGCATCGCAAAAGGACACTGTTCATCTTCCCTGTCGAACCTTTTGACCTTTCTCTAAAGGGTGTTTTCCTCATAGTTGGTGACATACTGAATTTGGCATTAGGCTCCTTGCGTTCTGCAAAGCTTTTGGAGTTCAAACAGAAAATACCCACAGCCAAAGCGGCTGTGGGTATGATCAAATCAGATTGTACGAGCTGACGCTACCTTGCCAATCTCTGCAGGTTCGTAGTTGCGCTCTCCTTCTGTAAAAGCCCAACATTCTGCCCGGTGTATCCGCACTTGCCAATACGCCCAAAGGGGGCTTGAAGGGGAGATTCTTAACGCGCAGAAGGAGGAAGACCGTCCGTCTCTGGCGCCTTGAGAAGAAAGTAGCTTTTGTGAAAGTCGAGCAGGCCCTCATCCCGCATTTTTCCAAGCTCCATGGACAGTCCGCTGCGCTCCACGCCGAGGTAATCCGCAAGCTGCTGGCGGGAGAACGGAATGTCGAACTCGTAGCCGCCCCGGCGCTGCGCCTCGGCGGAAAAATAGGACATCAGCTTTGCCCGGGTCGTGCGCTGGCCCATATGGGTGAGCTTTTCGTTGAGCCGCAGATTCTTCTCCGCCAGTTCGCCCAGCAGGTTGCGGATGATCCGGCTATGGTGGGAGCAGGCGGAGGGGCACACGCTCAAAACGCGCCTTATATGCAGAAACATCACCGTCACCGCGCTCTCCGCCTCCACGCTCACGTTCAGCACCGCTCCCGGCGCGCAGGCGAACACCTCCGCGAAGGTCTGCCCCGGCCCGGCCTTGGAGAGGATGTTGCGGTTCCCCCAGATGTCCTCCTGCACGACGAGGGCGCTGCCCGCCAGCACAAGACCCACCTCCTCCACCGCCTCTCCGGCGCGGAGCAGGCGGGAGCCTTTGGGGAAGGTGCCGATCCTCGCCCCAAGGCAGGAAAGCATGGCGGCAAGCTCCTCATCGGAAATGCCGGAGAAAAGCGCCGCGGTGTGGAGTACCGGAAAAAATTCTTTCATAAAAAACTCTCTTTCGTTGAAAATTCAACCGACTTGTTGCCTTTAGTATAGTACAATGAGCGTACAAAAGCAACAGGAGGACTGAACATGAAACGACGGATCATTGAAATCGATCAGGATAAATGCAACGGCTGCGGCGCCTGCGCCGCCGCCTGCCATGAGGGCGCCATCGCCATGGTGGACGGCAAGGCGCGGCTCATGCGGGACGACTACTGCGATGGGCTGGGTGACTGCCTGCCCGCCTGCCCCACCGGGGCGATTAGCTTTGTGGAGCGGGAGGCGGCGGCCTATGACGAGCAGGCCGTCGTGGAAAATAAGCAACGGAAAATGCGGAAAGAGGGCATGACCCTGCCCTTTGGCTGCCCCGGCAGCCAGTCCCGGAATATTCAGCGTCAGGAGGCGCCCGTCGTGGAAACGCCGCAAGCCCAGCAGACGAGCCGCCTTTCCCAGTGGCCGGTGCAGATCAAGCTGGTGCCGGTGAACGCGCCCTATTTTGACGGGGCGCGGCTGCTGATCGCCGCCGACTGCACCGCTTACGCCTACGCCGCCTTCCACGAGCGGTTCATTAAGGGGCACATCACCCTCGTTGGCTGCCCCAAGCTGGACAGCGTGGACTATTCCGAAAAGCTGACCGAGATCATTCGGGAGAACAACATCAAGAGCGTCACTGTTGTGCGGATGGAGGTGCCCTGCTGCGGCGGGCTGGAACTGGCGGCGAAAAAGGCACTCCGGCAGAGCGGGAAATTCATTCCGTGGCAGGTGGTCACCGTCACGGTGGACGGTCGGCTGGTGGAAGAATAACAAAATCATTAGAAAGGAAGAATCACGATGAAGTATGTATGCAGCGTCTGCGGCTGGGAATACGACGAGAGCGCGGGCTATCCCGAGGGCGGCATCGCTCCCGGTACGCCGTGGAGCGAGGTGCCGGAGGATTTTGAATGCCCCCTGTGCGGCGTAGGTAAGGATTCCTTCGAGGAGGCGTGAGCTTTCTGCAAGAGAGGCAAAGACTATGAGTTATGAAAACTGGAAGGACAGAATCGGCACATTCGAAGTGATGGACGTGCGGGGCAAAAAGATGGACTTCTTCCCCGCATTGAAGGCAAAGGCTGCCGCGCTGAAAAACGGCGAAGGACTGCATATCATCCAGACCTTCGAGCCTGTCCCCCTGTACCCGGTGCTGGCCCTTATGGGCTTTGAGCGTCACACGGAGAAGGTGAGCGGCAGCGAATATCACATCTGGTTTTATCGAGTGAAGAAAGGAGAATAACCGCATGAGCTACGAAAACTGGAAGAATAAGGCGCAGGGGTTTCAGACCGTGGATGTGCGCCATATACAGGGCAGCTTCTTTGAAGGGCTGAAGAAAAGAGCCGAGGCGTTGGAGGTGGGCGAAGGATTACACATCATCCAGACCTTTGAGCCGCATCCACTGTACGCTGTCATGGAGGGCTTGGGCTACGAGCACCACACCGAGCAGCGGAGTGAGGCGGAGTTCCATGTCTGGTTCTGCCGTGTGGAGAAGAAGGAAGGCGACAGCTCCGCTCCCTTCAAGCCGCTGGCTCTTTTGAACTATCCCATGATCGATGAAAAGCTGGGGCAGATTGCCGTGGATTTTTGGGAGACCACATGGCAGAGCGAGAAGCGCGTACTGCCCTACGAAACGCGGCTGCTGCTGTCCCTGACCAACGCAGTGGGCGCAGGTCGGATGCGGCAGGCGGCGCGGGAGCTGGTAAAGGCATATATCCACGGCGTGGAAAGCGCCGCGCTGGACGACGTGTTCGAGCTGCTGGCATGGAATCAGGGCATCGGCTTTTTCAGCAGCGAGATCGGCCCCTCGGCGCTGTTTCAGGCGTACAAGCTCATTAAAAACGGTGAGAAGCAGGGCAAGTCCCGGGAGGATATCTGCAGCGCGCTGCGCGAGAAATTCGGGGAGAAGAACCCGGAGATGCAGGTCCTGAACAGATCATAAGGAGATGTTTTGCATATGACCATTCAAACGGTAACAGATGCCATCCGCTATGTAGGGGTGGATGATAACACATTGGCACTCTTTGAAAACCAGTACCCCGTCCAGCCTATGGGAGTGAGCTACAACTCCTATGTCATTCTGGATGAGAAGATTGCCGTGATGGACAGCGTGGACGCACGGGCAGCGGAAGAATGGCTTTCCAATGTGGCGCGGGTGTTGGAGGGGCGCAGCCCCGACTATCTTGTGGTCACACACATGGAGCCGGATCATTCCGGCAGCCTCATGCGGCTGGCACAAAAGTACCCGGAGATGAAGATCGTGGGAAACGCGAAAACATTTACCCTGATCAAGCAGTTCTTCGGCACAGGTGCATTGTCGGAAGACCGTATGCTGGAGGTTGGCGAAAGAGATACGCTTTCCTTGGGTTTGCACCGGCTGCGCTTTCTGCTGGCGCCGATGGTACACTGGCCGGAGGTGATGACGGCGTATGAGGAAACGGAAAAAATCCTGTTCTCGGCGGATGCCTTCGGACGCTTTGGCTCACTGGAACGGACTGCCCGTGCCCCCTGGGTGCCGCAGGCCCGACGGTATTATTACAATATTATCGGGAAATATGGCGCACAGGTGCAGGCTCTGCTGAAAAAAATCTCCGCGCTGGAGATCAAAACAATCTGCCCGCTCCACGGTCCCGTGCTTACAGAAGGGCTGGAGGAGTGTCTGCGGCTCTATGATCTCTGGTCACAATGGGAACCAGAAGAATCGGAGAGCATACTGATTGCCCACGCATCCATCCATGGAAATACTGCCCATGCGGCGAAGACCCTCAAGGGTAAATTAGAGAAAAAAGGCGTACAGGTCAACATCTGTGATCTCACTGTGACAGATCTTTCCTACGCTGTTGCCAGTGCGTTCTACTGCGGGAAGTTGGTTTTAGCCAGCGCCACCTATGACGGAGGACTGTTTCCGCCCATGAGGGAGTTTTTGGAACATTTACGGACAAAGGGATTCCGAAACCGCCGGGTTGGCCTTATTGAAGACGGCTCTTGGGCACCTGCTGCCGCGCGGCTGATGCGCACCAAATTGGAGGAGATGAAGGATATCCACCTTTACGAAACGGTAGTGTCTCTGCGTGGTGCATTGAACCAAACCAGCGAAGCGCAGATGGACGCTCTGGTGGCTGAGCTCTGCGCAGAATAAGCTGCAACAAACCGCAGCTATTTTCGTACAGATGATGGTCTTACTCATCTGCTTTATGTCCCAAGGGCAGAGTACCGTCATCTCAGGTTGAGGTCACGATGTGGTGTGGGGCGAGACCGGAGTCTTGAGAATACCCAAACAAAGGAAAGGAGCTGACAGATATGGCAGCTATGAACATGAATCAGGAGCAGTTTGAGCAGGCGATCCGGGAGAAAAAGCCCGTTTTGGTGGATTTCTGGGCGCCCTGGTGCAGCTACTGCCGGAGGATCGGCCCCGCGTATGAGAAGATCGGAGAGGAATACGCGGACAGCCTCGCCGTCGGCAAGATCAACATTGACGAGGAGCCGCGGCTGGCGGGGGCCGAGGGGATCGAGGACATCCCAACTCTGGTGCTGTACCGGAACGGAAAGGCCGTGGATTCCATCATCGCGCCCGGCTCAAAGGCAGAAATCGACCGTTTCATTCAGGAAGCCTTGGCGAAATAACGGAGGGTTCAGATATGAACAACAATCATGTTTATGATATGCTCGTGGTGGGCGGCGGCCCGGGCGGCTACACCGCCGCCCTGTACGCGGCACGGGCGGGGCTGGACACCATCGTGCTGGAAAAACTGTCCGCCGGTGGGCAGATGGCCCTGACCGAGCAGATCGACAACTACCCCGGCTTTGAGAACGGGATCGACGGCTTCTCTCTGGCGGAGAAGATGCAAAAGCAGGCGGAGCGTTTTGGGGCACGCAGCGAATACGCGGAAGTTCTCCGCATGGATCTGACGGCGGTTCCCAAGCTCGTGGAGACCAGCGAGGGGATCTTCCGGGGGAAAACCGTGGTGCTGGCCACCGGCGCAGACCCCAGAACGCTGGGCGTTGCCGGAGAGACGGAGCTGTTGGGCCGGGGCGTGGCCTACTGCGCCGCCTGCGACGGGATGTTTTACAAGGGCAAAACGGTGGTCGTGGTGGGCGGCGGCAATTCCGCCGCGGCAGATGCCCTCCTTCTCAGCCGCGTGGCGAAAAAAGTGATCCTCGTCCACCGCAGAGACACCCTGCGGGCCACCAAGAGCTATCACGAGCCGCTGGCACAGGCCGAAAACGTGGAATTCCGTTGGAACAGCGTCGTTTCCGCGCTGCTTTCCGGGGACAGGCTGACCGGCGTCCGCCTGCGGGACACCGTCACCGGTGAGGAAAGCGTGGTGGACTGCGACGGCGTATTTGTCAGCGTGGGCCGACAGCCCGCCACGGCGCTGGCGGTGGGTCAACTGGCGCTGGACGGCGGCGGCTATATCGTGGCCGGAGAGACCACGGAAACCAGTATTCCCGGCGTTTACGCCGTGGGCGACGTGCGGACGAAGCCCCTCCGTCAGGTGGTCACCGCCGTGGCGGACGGCGCGGTGGCAGTCCACATGGCGGAAAAATATATCGCGGAAAACCGATAAGGGAGGTAGATTGAAAAAGCCATGTTTAAGGTCAGGCCGGATACGACCGCAGTGGGGATGCCGACATATCTGCAAGGCAAACTGCCAAAGTGATGGCAGATAAGATAACCCATGTAAGATCGGGAGATATGTTGTCTCTCCATATCCAGTCCACGCAACAGTGAGCAACTGAACGCAAAACACAGCCACAGATGTACTCTGCGGCTGTGTTTTTATGCGTAGTATTACCGCGTGACAAGCGGTTTTACTGTGACGGCGTCACATAATTTGAGAAAATCGGCTTCGAGGCAGCTTTTGGAGCACAAGCCCTTTGTGGTTGTTGACAGAGAAAAAAATATAGGTATAATAAAAGCAAAATAATAAGATTCATTCTTGCATTTGGAGAGTTGGCGGTATGCCAAAATACGCAGAGGAGATATTGGCCGCCGTAACGGAGCTGCAGCAGCATCCCAAGGCGGAGCAGGTGTTCCTGGAGATGAAAAGGGAGCATCCCAGCATCGCTCTGGGTACGGTATATCTGCCCCCATGCCGGGAGCAGGAAAAGACAATCTTATGGAGGAGAAGTATCATGAACGCTAACGTATCTCTTCTGCTCAACGAGCAGATCAATAAGGAGTTCTACTCCGCCTATCTGTATCTGGACTTTGCCAACTACTACGCCGCCGTCGGACTGGACGGCTTTGAGAACTGGTACCGGGTACAGGCGCAGGAGGAACGGGATCACGCCATGCTGTTTTATCAGTATTTGCAGAATAACGGCGAGGACGTCACCTTTGAGGCTATCGCAAAGCCGGAGTGGGAACGAGGCGACCACATGGCCCCGCTGAAAAGAGCACTGGAACACGAGATGCTGGTCACCGCCAGCATCAATGCCATCTACGCCGCCGCATACGAGGTCAGGGACTTCCGCACCATGCAGATGCTGGACTGGTTCATCAAGGAACAGGGCGAGGAGGAGAAGAACGCCGCTGACCTCATTACCAAGATGGATCTGTTCGGCGGTGACAGCAAGGGGCTGTATATGCTAAACAGCGAGCTGAAGGCACGGGTCTACACCGCGCCCTCGCTGGTGCTGTAAGCCCCGCGTGTCTGCGGGCTTTCGCATCAGGCAAAAGGCAGACTACATACAGGTGGCCTGCCTTTTCTTCCACCAGACGGTTAGAAAAGACTAACTGTGTATAAAACAGAAAGGACTTCAGAACTTGAACACGGAAAAGGAGATCGAAACCGTTACCCTCATGGTGCGCCGGTATTGTTGTGGCGTGCATTGGACAAGGGGCGAGGCGCTTTGTCCGGCGTGCAATGCACTGCTGGAATACGCCTGAGAGCGGCGGGACAGGGGCCTGCACGGGAAAATTTAGTGGCACTTTGAATCCTTTCCGAGAGGCACAATGCGGCAAAAAATAAAGAAGAGATAAGGGCAACGGCTATGAAAGAACGAAAGACCTTCTGGGACAAAAATGCCGGTCGTTACGACCGCTTTATGCGAAAGGATCGGGCGGCATACGAAGAGATGTATAAGCTGATCCGGCCGGTGGTGAAAGCCAAAACGGTGCTGGAGCTGGCGACCGGCACGGGACTGATTGCAAAGCACATTGTGAACGCGGCAGCGCACATCGAGGCGACGGATGCCTCCGCGGAGATGATTACCGAGGCCAAGCGTGATAAACACTCTGCCAAGCTGCACTTTTCCGTGCAGGATATGTTCCGCCTGCCCTATGCGGATGAGTCCTTTGATGTGGTGATCGTGTCCAATGCGCTGCACATCGTGCCGCAGCCGGAAAAAGCCCTGCAAGAAATCAAGCGGGTGCTGAAAGAGGACGGCGTGCTCATTGCGCCGACCTTCACCCACGCGGGGAACTCGTTTTCCGGCAAGGTCAAGGCATTTTTCATGAAGCTGGCGGGCTTCCCTCTCCACAGCAGATGGACGAGCGAGGAATACCTGCGTTTCCTGCGGCAAAACGACTGGACGGTGCGGAAAAGCGCTGTCCTGAAAGCCTCGTTCCCATTAACCTATGCCGAATGTGTGAAATCGGAGGGATAAGATACAATCAAGCCATACAAGAGATACGAGGGAGGCAAGGAACATGTACGATATCTGTCTTACCGTTTCAGCATGGTGTATCATCGGCCTATTGGGTGTTCTGTTTATAAGATCATTGAGATTCCGAGAGTTTCATCAAGAGAAAATTATCCCTTGGCTCGTGGGGATTGCTATGATTTTCTTCCTGATAGCACTCATGTTTAACTAGAACTGAAAGCAGTTGAATACGGCCTGAAAGGCCGCATTGTTGTGGCAAACCTGCTACAGGGAGAAGGAACGTCAGAAGCGCGCAGCGCGGCCCTCGGTTTAGGCGAACCGTTCTGGATCTGTCTCTTATACACATCTGACGCTGCCGAC
>ENA-OZGB01000525-OZGB01000525.1-human-gut-metagenome-genome-assembly--contig:-NODE-525-length-22206-cov-9.575866_pt1 | contig 22206 bp, 19 predicted proteins | sample MGYA00245113_ERZ653651 | MGnify/ENA primary metagenome ERZ653651 (study PRJEB26926, sample SAMN06165095) | human gut metagenome | biome: ENVO:00009003; feature: ENVO:2100002; material: ENVO:00002003... | reverse complement strand
AGATCTACACAAGGCTATTCGTCGGCAGCGTCAGATGTGTATAAGAGACAGTAAAGATACTATTTTATCAGATATGGATTCTCTTGATTATGAGGATAAGCATTATCAGCGAAGAAAAACAGATTTAGAGAACCATTTGTACAAGACTTATGATAAAATAGATGATGCAGAGGAACTGCTGGTATCTGCAAAGGCTAAGAAACGCTCTCTGCTGGCAGATAAGATTACAGGGGATAACATTTACAAGGCACTCGTGTTCTTTGATAAATTGTATGCTCAAATGAACGAAGCAGAGAAACGGGAGTTCCTGTCGCAGTTAGTGGATAATGTGCAGATTTTCGAAGAACGCAAAGAGAATGGTCAGTGGCTGAAATCTATAGAATTTAAGTTGCCGATTATAGAAAAAGAGTTTACACTAAGTTTGGACAATGATACACAAAATGAGACTGTGGTGTGACTACACAGAAAGGATATGTAGAAATCCTTGAATTTACGCACTTTGTAGAGTTTTTCAGTTTCAACAAAATTAGTGAAAATCACAGGGAAAAAGAGCTTGTGAGGAAAGTAACTGTTGTTGTAGCGTTAGACCTCGGTTGTGGGAACATAAAGAATTCTGAATATGAGAGTAAATAGAGAGCTATCAGATATATTGATAGAACATAGGGATATGGTGCGTGTATGCACCATAAAATATGCAAATGGTAAAAACGATAATGGTTTTTTCAGAAGAATGAGGATATAGATGCAGGTAGTGTGGTTTTGAAACAGGAGGATGGTTAATTGTGAAAGAAAAATACATTACAGACGATGAAAGGGAGAAATGCAGAAAAGTTGCAGATGCTTTTGCAGAGCTGTATGAGATTGAAAATATACTTGTTGTGGATGCGGGAAGATACGGTTTTGTTAAGTTACAGTATTATAGACCACCGCAAGGTTTTGAAGATGCAATAACCTTTACGGACAGCCAGAGCATGTTTGAGAACTTGTGGGAGGAATGGCCTGACACGCAGCTTTTTCTTCTGGCAAAAGAAACACCGATGGCAGGAATGGGATATAATGAGATATTCCGGTGTCTGCCAAAGGAGAAACAAGAGGAACTTATGAATAGAAAAGCCGGATTTGCAAAAACGGCAGGAATAGAATAATCAGGTAACAGCGTTAAGGCAGTTATGAGTGAAATACTTGTAGCTGCTTTTTTGTGCTTTTGGTCACGATGTCCAGAAGCGGGAAGGAGAGACATATAGATGGAATCAATGAGAGATATTAATAGGGTAATGGAGCGTGAGATAGCGAAGGGGAGTCGCCCTTTGAAACTGGATCATATTGAATTTGGAGATTATTCGTATCAGGAGATAACATCAAAGGAAAAATTGCTGGAAGTGTTATCGTATTTGTTGCGGATAGGTGATTTCAAGCAGTATGCCGGAAAGACTATCCTAAATAATGTTTATATGGACCTGCGAGGGAAAAAGCCTGTATTCAAGAGAACAAAGACAGCCGTAGAGAGAAATAATATATTTGCAACAATCAAAAGGTATGCAAAGAAGCTAAAGCCGCAGTATAATGGAGATGTATATCTGGAAATGGTCAGATGTTATTTCGATATACCGCAAGAAAATCTGGAAAAGTGCCGATATAAATATCAAGGGAATGAAACATATGCCTTTCTGATGTCAGACAAGTATATCAGGGCATTGTATACGCATTGTCTGGTGATAAGAAAAGAAGCTGCTTTGCAGGATATGCAGGTTGAAGGGCTTACAGAAAAAGAGTATGGGATGGTAAGACTGGATAATGTAGGGGATGTTTTGTTTCAGGCGTTGTTGATTGATGATGTGAAGTTTGAAGATGGCAAGGTTTTTGCCGAATTTTGTAGTAGTTTTTTAATTAGATAAAGTATGTTGAATCAAATTATAGGAGATGATTTTATGGCGAATTCTATACAAGCAATTAGAAATGTATATGATATTGCAAAAGGAGCTAGGGATAATGAAAGCCCTATGAGTGATGAGGAAATAGTAAAACTTTTAGAAAGAACAGTTTCAGATAAGTCATTGATACCAAAATATCATAGATTTGAAAAGGGCTATGCTGCTGAGGATTTATTTATGCGTATATTTTCTCTTTTGCCTTGGGTAAAAACTGTAGTTCCTTTAGGACAAGAACAATTTCCTGAAAAAAGCAAAGAAGAATTACAAGTTCCAGATTATGAAATTACATTTGAAGCAGGAAGCGAAACGAATACATCATGTGTCTTGATTGAGGTAAAATTGGTTGATGGAGACAAACAGACACATGAATTGCAAAAATATAAATATGATGTTTTAAAGAAATATTCATGTCAGAAAAACGAACCTCTTTTATTTGGAATATTTTGGAGGAAGCAAGGAGTATGGACGATTAATTCTATAGAATCGTTTGCGGAAAAGAGTAGTGCTTATAAGATATCATATGAAAATGCATGTTTGGATGATTTATCAGCAATATTTGGTGATTATACATACTTGTTTCGTAGACAGTGCTACAGAAAATCCAAATTCTCTCAAAAGGAAGACATTAAAACTGATTTTATTCATATTCATGAAAAATATGGTCGTACAGTATATGAGGGATTATCATTAGATGGAAAAAGTTTTGAACCATTATGTATGCTTGAACCACCAGTATTAGATTGTGCTTTTGATTTTAATGAAATTTCATGTAATAAATTGTCAGAGACTGATATAGAATTGATTGAAAAATACATCAGAATACCATATGTGTATAAATTGTCATCTTTGATATTAGCATATCTGTTGAAAATATATTGTTTTGATAAGAATGATATGTATTACAAAAATAATATTGTAGTAGAAAATTCATTTGGCATTGTAGATACTGTTCGTCGAAAATGTGGAGGTGAAAAGTTCTATTTGATGCCATATAATATAAACAAAATGGCAACTCAAATGATAGAACTACAATTTGGGCAAGTAAATCATATAATGGAAGCATATAAAAATGCACCAAGAGAGAATGGAGATAGAATCATAGTGAGCCATGAATACGGTCTGAATTATCAAAAGACCGGAAAAGAGCTTATGAGTCAGGATGAGATAGCGGTTATGGATGGCGGAAAATGTATCATGCAGCTTAGGGGCGTGAGACCTTTTTTCTCAGATAAGTTTGATATAACAAAGCACAAGCGGTACAAAGAGCTGTCCGATTTTGACCCGAAAAATGCCTTTGACATTGAGGACTATGTGAAGCATCTGCATCGCATGAAGGTTACACCGGACACAGAGGTAGATGATAGGAAAGGTGGATACTAATTGAAAGATTTTGTGAGTTTTATTAAGAATTATTCGACAAGAGATTTTATCTATTTTTTCTCAGAAATATCAATCGAACTATATAAGAATCAGCAAAATAAGTCAGAAGATGAATTAAAGTGTAGTATTACATTTCCATTGAATGCTATCTTACATGGATTTATACATCGGCAAGTGCAGGTAATGTTGTCAGCATGGGATATTCAAGATATGGCGTATGTCTCTATAGTCAGTGCAAATGATTACAGAAAAGAAATTATGACAAGAGAAAAGGCTGGGACGGTGGTAAATTTGTATAGAGGATATGAGAATGAACATTCCAATAGCGAATATATCAAAGATGCAAAATTGCCTGATATATTTAAGTTTATGATGGGCATGACATATGAACAGTTTAAGTATCAGAATTTAGCATGGACATACCAGAGCTTTAGCCGAAATTATCATATTTTGCTTGGCTCAAGTAAAATTAGCAGGGATGAGATTGTAGATATAAATGAAATTACAGAAGAATTGTTTGGTATGAGTGCAGACGAGTTTATGACCAATGTACTTTATTTGTTGTGGTTATGCAGTGAGCGTCCCGATCCGTTAGGGGCAGAGGATGATTTATATAAGCACGGGGCAAACAGCATACTCACTAAAGAGAATTTGGAGAAAATTATTAATTATTATTCTGTTACATATGATGATGTAAGGAAGTCTCCAATACAGAAACAATTGTTTTATAGCAAACCTTTTGTGATTACTCAAAAGAACAAAGAGCCGATTATGGTCAGTATGTATTTGGTACAGATGCTCTTTGCAGATGGTTTATATTGGTTAATTCGAGATTATTATTATAAGAATGGTAAGGGAACCGGGTTCATTAATGCTTTTGGCAGAATGTTCGAAGAATATTTTATGGAACTGGCTGAGATTTACCTGACAGAAGATATGTGGCACAAAATCCCAGAACAAGACAAAAAGAGTGCGGATTTCTTTGTAGAATTTGAGGATGCGGTATTCTTGTTTGAATTGAAATCAGGACTGCTTGGAATAAAGGCAAAGCAACAGGCACCAGATGTTCAACAGATTGATACATTTTACAAAAGAAATATTTTAGAAGCACATGAACAACTTAAAATGTCTGAAAAGGAATATCAGGGACAAAAGCCGGTTATTAAAATTTTTTTGCTGTATGAGAGTATGACGAATACGCAAATAGTGATGTCTTCGATACCAGAGATATTTGTTGATGACAGCAGATGTTATATCATGACCATAGAAGACTTGGAGATGATGCTGGCTACATATAAGAACGGTAAAGAAAAGTTTGAAAAGGTAGTAAAAGCATTAGTTACTAATCAGAACAGCAATGCTCAGGTTACGAGTGTTTTACATGTCTTGAACGATTGTGATGCTGTTGGAGATATGCACTTTATTGAAGACAGAGACTATTTTATGAAAATAGCAAAAAGAATGGAAAAGGAGTTGGAGGTATAATGAAATTCCTTTAATACTGTGGTAAAATAGGATATATTAATTCGAAATACTGCGGAGGTAAATATGCTTGATAATAGTATAGGGTGTTATGGAAAATTGGTTTCAGAAGTATTGACAGCAATCTCTCAACGCAATAGCAAAAGTAGGCTGGTTATTGCCACAATATGAAGGAATGATTTATGAATATAGAAATTTTATGTAATTAAGCTCCTTCTACAAGAAATGAGTAGAATAAAACCTTCAAGTCTACAGGATTTGGAGGTTTTCTTCTGCCCATTTTTATCAAAATGTCATTTCCAGGAAAGATACGCTGTGATAAAATGTGCTTAGATATTTTTGGTAATATAAGAGAAATGTTTAGCATGATGCTCTAAGTTTGAAAAGACGAAAGGAAATGTATAAAGATGAAATTAAATATGACATGTGAAACTTGTGAATTCGGCTCGAATAAAAGTTGTTGCGCTGAGAATAGTAAAAAAAATTATCAAAATATTACAGAGTGTGATGACTGGGGAGCATCCTTGGAATATTATTCAGAAATCATAGACAATGCTCCATGGTATATTAAAGAACCCTATAGAAGATGCCATATTAGTTATGATAAGTTTATGGATCTTTTAAGAAAAGATGATCAAGGAATAGGAATTGAAATCAATATTTATGACGCAATAGAGAAAGTTTATGAAGTAACACCTTGGGAATTGGCAGGGGTGTTAGGTGTATCAATAGGAGTACTTGGATATGCTAGGACAAGAAAGACAATAGACAAGAGAAAAAAGCAGTTTTCAAGTAGATTACATATTCCGGAAAGTTTTTTTGACCGGTTTCTATCTACGCAGCTTGAGGCATTAAAACAATGCAGAGAGGAATTCTATGAATTTTACGGAAGTGAAACCATTAAAAAGTTTAAGCAAAATGGAATAGATGCAATGCATTTAAAATTTGTAGAAGATGCCGCTCATGATAAAATTCTTAATGAACAATATCGAGAAGAATATCAATATAAGTATCAGCATGAGGAGAAAAATAAGATGTATCATGATTTATCAGATGATTATAAGTCAAGAGATTATGTGATAGCGATAACCTTAAAAGAGGGTGAATATTATGGAAATTTATTTTATGAATATAATTATGGTGGTTATGGATTATCGGTATCGATTATGAGAGATATATTGGACTTTGTTGAAAATCTTGATTGCGAAGAAATAGATGCATTAAATGAGGAAGGTTTATTAAATAATAACATTGGTTTAAAATCAGATATGAATGGCAAGGAAATTCATTTCGAATTGAAAAATGAAAGAGGAGATGTGCTAAAGAAGACAATATCGGAAGATGAGTTGCAAAAATATATTGTAGGCTATGAAATGATTAGATGTGATGGGCATGGAATGAAAAAGGAGCGTAGGCGATGTAGTTCTTGCCAAAATTTTAAGCCAATAGAAGGATGTGCTAAAGGAAATTGTATTGCCAGAGGAGATATAGTTCAAAGAAGTAGAATAATATGTGCATTTGATTATATTCCCAATAAAAATGAGTGTTGTAATGAGGAGACTTTCTATAATAGCTAAAATGGTTGGAATCAAGCCTCTAAGTCACATATGATTCGGGGGCTTTCTTCTGCCCATTTTGATTTCGGAAAATCTATCCGAAAAAGCAAAACTATGGTACAATTGCAAGTAGCGATATTTGCCATAGTAAAGAGCAGATTTCAAATCAAACCGAAGCCAATCAAAGGCTCGTCTAAGAAATCAATTCTAATCTTTTCTGTGGCAGGTGCATCTGGGTGCAGTATGCCGTTTTTACAGGACCCAAAAGGGACCATTGTGTCATTTTTTGAATCCAAGGCTTAACGGAAAGCCAAGGGTTGTGCATCTAAATTGCACACTCATGGCATGTGGAAACGGTGGTTTTGATGTCAAGAAAAGATAAATAAGAACCAGAAAGCGGCGTATTTCCGGGCTTTTTCGGAAGTTGGGAATAGAAGCCTAACTCTTGAAAAAGCTCGGTTTTCTTATATGGAAACATATCTACTGCAAAATGTGTGTCAGGTTGTGACCTCGGATTAGATGCCGCGATTTGAGACAGTGGATTAGATGTCAGGCATTTCGGGCTGATTTTTAGAAAACGAAAAGGGCTGACAACCAATCAGGCAACTCGATACTAATAGCATTTTCGGACAGTGAAATAGATATTGGGAGGAGAGGTAACTGTGGAATGTTGCTTTGCTTCATACGATGAATTTATAACAGAATATCAGACCTATAGGTTTGATGAGTGCTCCAACTGTAATGGATGTTGTGAGCTTATTGAAACAGATTTAACTTGTACTATCGAAGGCAGGATTTTGCATTTTTCTCCTATTCTTGTATTGCGTTGTAAAAAATGTGGAAATGAGTTCTTGCCTGAACATACGAAACAGATGATTGATGGCGCATATAGAACTGCTGTTAAGGAAAACCAGACTATAGGTGAATTTCATACTACTGGCTATAAGAAAAAATTTGAATATTGTACTGAGCAAAATTACGATTATGACCATAGGGATTATTACAATATTCCCGGTTTGTGTTACGATGAAGAGCATTCTGTCAAAGGTTTCCTGACCCCAGTATATTTTGAAAAGGAAGCTCTAGTGTTTTTCTTGGCCATGCCAGAATATGAAGTGGAAATATTCTCAGAAAGCTACGGATATATTGCGAAGAAAGATTTTTCAGGACTGTATCAGTATGAATGGAATGTTCCATTTGGATTTAATACTAATGGAAAATTGATAATGTGGCTTGGCGATATCGATGATATGGATGATAAAACAAAAGGGATATTGAAACCATTCAATGTTCCATCAGACCATTTATTGATTGATTCTGAATTCTATCAAGCCCAGATGAAATGCGTATTTAGTGAGCCTATAATCGAAAAAAGAATCTTGATAAACAAAGAAGCATTTATTTCAAACATAAAGAAAAAGCATTCCGTCGATTTATCGCATTTAACCGATGAGTGTCAGGAACATGAGAAAAAGGTTAAGAGACCGGTTGTTTTTACCGAGACTGCAGTTGCAGAAGTTATAAATGCCTACGATAAGATTCTTGTTGAAGGGTTTAACGTTAGCGAGATGAGAAAATTGTATGAACTACTATATGATTATTCTGAAAGAAATGCTAAATACACATCGTGGCAATCAATTAAGCTGATAGAAGCGATTTTGGTTAAACTTTCATTATCGGTAGATAACATAGATATAGCATCAGTAATGTCTCCATTATATATTCTTCATGATTATAGAATATTATTAGACCACTTGCTTTCAGCGGAAAAGATTTCTGATACAAAGCAGCATATAGTTTCTACACTTGGAGTACAAAGCTTTAATGACCAAGAAGCGATATATAACGAAGAAATTAAAAGACTGAATACTTTATTTAACTACTTAGAGGTTCTATCGAAATAAGAAAATTGTATAAGGAGTGTGACAAAGATGATTTCCGAAGAATTAAAATTGATTGTGGATAAATTCAACGAACAGGGGAAAATGAGTTTTCTTGAAGAAACAACAAAAGAAAAGATATCAGAATTTGAGAAGGAGCGTAGTGTAAAGCTTCCTACAAAATTCAAGGAATGGCTGTTGTTCTCTGATGGTGGAGAATTTTTCTTACCAGCAGGTATTCAGTTATATGGTATTGAGCATAAACCTGTAATTGATGTAGATAACAATAACAGACCTAGTGAAGATTATATCGTCATCGGTGCACTTGCATCAGGAGACCCTATTCTCTGTGAAAAAGCTGGTGAAAAAATCGCTATTTATAATCAGGAAGCCGGAAGAATTGAAGATGATGAAATCTATGATGATTTCACAGCTTTTTTGAATGACCTGTATGATTTGCTTGGCATAGGAGGTTGATTCCATGTCGAGACGAACAGCAGAATCCAATAAAGCGATACTTGCTGCTTGGAATAAGGAACAAGAACTTGTTCAGGAAGGTAAAGGAACAAGAGAGTGGACTCCAAAACAACAGCAAGATATTATTGAAAAAGGCAAAGCTTATGATGACGATGGCGTTGCATTTCAAGGTCAGCATATGAAGAGCGCTGAAATGCATCCGGAATATCAAGGAGACCCCGGAAACATTCAGTTCCTTACAAGAGCTGAGCATTTAGAGGCTCATAACGGAAACTGGAGAAATCCAACAAACTGGTATTATAATCCAGTAACTAAAGAAAAATTTGACTTTGGTGATGGCCCATTTATTCCGTGTGAAGTAATCCACTTGCCTGAGCCGATAATGAAGCCAAGCATAACTGTAGAGAAAAAAGAAGAAACATTAACAGAACTGATAGAAAAGGTTGAAACGGAAGAAACATTTAAAATTAAACCAGAAACGGAAACAAGAACTATAAAACCGGTAAGTAATCCAAAACTCGATATCAAGCAATCTGGAGGTTTTGGAAATACGGTCAAAAAGGCCTTTAAAGCAGTAGTTGATTTTTCTAATCGTCATCCCGTTCTAACGGGAATAGTTAAGGCGGTGGGTGTAGCTGGATTGGCAGCCGCTGCAGATGCAGTAGCAAACGGTGGACGCTCTAGTTCTGGAGATAGCAGTTCAGGTGATTATAGTTATACAACATCACGGACTGGAAGCGACACTTTTGATGATAGCTATGATGAAATTTTAACTGGTGACGTAGATACAGATACTTCGGCGGAACGTTCATCACCAAAAGAACATACCGTTCGATCTCATGGGCAGCATTATATCAAAAATGGTGAGCGTGTGTGGATAGAGAAAGAGGCATATCCTCGCAGCGGAAAGAAAGATGAATAACCCTTTTTCATATATTCTTTTAATATTTCCATAGCCCAGATACGGAATTGTGTACCATGAGGGAATTTTACATGGTAACCTACGGAGATAATGACGTCAAGGTTATAGCAATCTACATTATATTTTTTGCCATCTGTGGCAGTGTAGGCAAATTTTGCCAACACTGAATTTTTATCTAATTCCCCCCTCTTTGAAAATGTTACGTACATGTTTTACTATAACACTGCGTTCACATTGAAACAGCTCTGCTATCTGGTCTATGGACAGCCATACAGTATCTTCATAAAAGGTAGTTTCTATCTTGGTTAAGCCATCTTTGGTTGTGTACATAATTATGCTTGAATTTCTTATACAATCAGTATAACATAATGGTCAGTGGCTGAAATCCATAGAATTTAAGTTGTCGATTATAGAAAAAAAGTTTATACTAAGTTTGGACAATGATACACAGAATGAGACAGTGGTCTCAATGTCATGAAAAGATAAATAATGAACTGAAAGTGGTGTATTTCCGGACTTTTTCAGGTAATGGAAATCTTTTGGAAAAGCTCATTTTTTTATACTCAAATGATGTACAAAGCATCGAGTCAGGAGGTTACACAAGAATACTCATTTGAGATGAATGCTTACAACAGTTCAAACGATTTTGAGATTGTGTTACGGATTGCAACTTTCAGGCATGATGCAGAAACGTTAGATGAAATAATGCATAAGGAGGTACTTCTTTAAATGCAATATGATTGGATAGATTTTTACACAGAGTTTGCTACTAAACTTCTTCATTTCAAGACCGATAGAAAGACTCTTATTCAGAAAATATATGCGGTGTATGACGCAACTGGAATTAGTGTTCCGAAACTTGAAAGTGGCGATGAGATTATTGATATTGATCCGTTTACCATCTTTGGTACATTTAACAAAGGAATCACAAATGCTAATAGAATCGCTATTCTTAATGGGATTGCGTCAGAATTCGAAATTTCTGCAACGGTGCCGAGCAATTTTGATGGAATTCCGGTTCTCAATAATCTGAAAGCGACATTCTATGGATTTAAGGATGATAGAAAAGCAAATGATATTGATAACCTGTGGAGCTTGTTTGAGGTAGCGCTTGTATTGGCTGATAATGACACAGAAGATAACCGCCAGAAATTCTCCAATGCTTATAACAAGGTACATGATCAGCTTTGTATTCGCTGGAATATTACGATGGCCCTTTATTGGATTCGCCCTTATACATTTATTAACTTGGATTCCAGAAATCGATGGTTTATATCTAATGCTCAGAATATGCCGGGCGAATTTGTTGTAGCCGCTGAGAAGAAATTGAAGAAAGTTCCATATGCAGCAGATTATCTTGAAATAAAGGATCTGTGTAAAAAAGTTCTGGAAGCGGGACAATATGAATACAAGAGCTTCCCAGATTTATCTTATATGGCATGGGTTATCTCTGAGAAAGTAAATCAAGAGAAGTCTATTGAAAAAGGAAAAAAGACTTCTAAAGCAGAATTTCTCAAATGGTTTATGCCATTATTACAGGCACTACGTGATTTGGGAGGATCTGCGACACCGGTAGAGGCAAGAAAGAAAATCATTGAAAACGAGCATCTGTCAGATGATGTGATAAACGAAACAAGAGGCAAAACGAAAGTTAACAAATTTGAAAATGAAGTTGCTTTTGCAAGAAATTATCTTGTTGGAGCAGGATACATCGATAAGAGCGTAAGAGGTGTGTGGACACTTACGGAAGCAGGCAAGTCAGTGGAGTTAACAGCTGAGATGGCATCGGATATTTTCAAAAAAGGGGTCTCTGATGTAAAGAGTAAGAAAACGAATGATAGTGATGCTCTTGCAGATAGTGATGTCGATACTATTCATTACTGGATTTATGCTCCGGGACAAAACGCTGATAAATGGGAAGAGTGTTATAAGAACGGTTATATGTTGCTGGGCTGGGGCGAGATTGGAGATCTTGGAATATTCAGTTCTAAAGATGAAATGAAACAGCAGATGAAGCAGGAATATGGCGATAGCAGCTCTTATAAGAATTCAGCTCATGCCACATGGCAGTTTGTCCATGATATCAAGGTTGGCGACATTGTATTTGCGAAGAAAGGAAACAATGGCATTCTTGGTAAAGGAATAGTTGAGTCTGACTACGAATATGATGCTGATCGTACAGACGAGTATTCAAATGTCAGAAAAGTTAACTGGATCAATAAGGGAAATTGGACAATTAACCATCAGGCACCGCAGAAAACATTGACTGATATTACTCCATATAGTGATTTTGTGCAGGAAATCAAAGACTTATTTGAAGACGATGATATGGTTGACGACGAGCAGGAACTTACCTATCCAGAGTACACAGCAGAAAATTTCTTGGATGATGTCTATATGTCTGAAGAAGACTATTCCAGATTAGTTGGCTTGCTTAGAAACAAGAAAAACATTATTTTGCAGGGAGCTCCAGGGGTTGGAAAAACATATGCGGCCAAGCGTCTGGCTTATTCCATGATGGGTGTAAAAGATATAGAGCGTGTGATGATGGTGCAGTTTCACCAGAGTTATTCATATGAAGACTTCATTATGGGTTTTCGCCCATCTTCTACAGGATTTGAACTGAAGAAGGGAGCATTCTATAACTTCTGTAAAAAGGCCGAGATAGATAGTGATAATGAGTATTTCTTTATCATTGATGAAATCAATCGCGGTAATTTGAGTAAGATCTTCGGTGAGCTGTTTATGCTGATTGAAAACGATAAACGCGGAAATGCGTTGCAGCTTCTGTATTCCGATGAGAAATTTGCGGTTCCGGAGAATGTCTATATCATTGGTATGATGAATACCGCAGACAGAAGCCTTGCTATGTTGGATTATGCACTTCGTAGAAGATTTGCTTTCTTTGATATCAAGCCAGGGTTCGAGACGCCGGGGTTCCGAGAGTATCGCATGGCATTAGACAATGAGAAGTTCAACAAGCTGATTAGCTGTGTAGAGAATTTGAACGGAGTGATTGCTTCTGATGAATCTTTAGGTGAAGGATTCTGTATAGGACACAGTTATTTCTGTAATTTACAGCCAGACACAATCAACGATGATTGGCTTTATGGTGTTTTGGAATATGAACTGATACCGCTGTTGAAAGAATACTGGTTTGATGAACCTATGAAGGTGAAAGATTGGAGTGAAAATCTAAGGAGCGCGATTAAGTGATACCGATACAAAACATTTATTATATGCTGTCCTATGCTTTTCAGATATTGAATGAGCAGGGCTATAGGAATATAGCCACAGAACAATTTAATAATACTGCTGAGCTGATGGCAGCTATCTTAGAAAAAGGTATCGCGAATCAGCTAAAGCGAGGACTATGTAAAGAATATATTCCGCAGACGGAAGCACTTTCTTCTCTGCGAGGAAAGATTGATATTGCAGAGTCAATCAAGACACAGTCAATGCTGCGGAAACAGCTAATCTGTACATACGATGAGTTCTCTGTTAACAGCACAATGAACCAGATTATAAAATCTACAGTTGAACTTCTCCTGTGTTCAAATATATCAAAGAAGCGTAAGAAGAATCTAAGAAAGTTAATGATATATTTCGGTGAAGTGGATTTCATTGACTTGCATACAGTAAACTGGAATGTTCAGTACAATCGGAACAATCAGACTTATCGTATGCTAATCTCGATATGCTATCTGGTAGTAAAGGGACTGCTGCAAACACAATCAGATGGAAGCAAAAAGTTGATGGACTTTCTAGATGAGCAGAGAATGTGTAGATTATATGAGAAGTTTATCTTGGAATATTACAGGAAAGAATTCAAAAACCAGATAGCTGCGAATGCATCACAGATTCCATGGCAGCTGGATAACGAAGAAAACGCTATGCTTCCTGTGATGCAGAGCGACATTATGCTCCAGCGTGATGATAGGGTTCTTATCATTGATGCAAAGTACTATGAGCATAGTATGCAGGTACAGTTTAACAAGCATACACTTCACTCGGCTAACCTTTATCAGATTTTTACTTATGTGAAGAATAAGGAATACGAATTGAGAGAGAAGGACCATACGGTTTCAGGAATGCTTTTGTATGCGAAGACTGATGAAGAAATATATCCGAATAATGTATATCAGATGAGTGGTAACCAGATCACAGTCAGGACTCTGGATTTGAATTTACCATTTACAGAAATAGCAGAGCAGCTAGATACAATAGCAAAATTGCATTTCAGTTTATAAAGGAGGCTTCTTATTTGAAAAAGAAAAAAGGCGAAGTAACCGTCCGTCCCAGCGCAGCGGAATACCTGACTTATGTTGCATCTATCGGTGATCAGCATGACAGCATTGAGATGCGCTATGAGGATGAAAATATATGGCTGACACAGAAGATGATGGCCACATTGTACGATGTGGATGTTCGTACAATCAATGAGCATATCAAGAAGATTTATTCTGATTCAGAGCTTGAGGAAGATTCAACTATTCGGAATTTCCGAATAGTTCAAACGGAAGGGGCTCGCCAGGTGACACGCGATACCAAACACTATAACCTTCAAATGATCATTGCTGTAGGTTTTAAGGTCAATTCCGAGCGTGCCGTACAGTTTCGTAAATGGGTAAACCAGATCGCCAAGGACTACACCATCAAAGGCTGGGTGATGGATGATGAACGGCTGAAACGCGGAGCGTATCTGACAGAGAAGTATTTTGATAGGCAGTTAGAGCGTATCCGTGAAATTCGTGCCAGTGAAAGAAAGTTCTATCAGAAGATTACTGACTTGTATGCGACAGCCATTGATTATGATAAAGAAGTATGTGGCTGAACATAATGCCGACATTGAAGCATTTTAAGATGAATAGTTAATAAAGAGAGGTGCATATGCTATGCCAAATATCCTTGTGGTTGAGGACGATGAAAACTTGAATCGTGGAATCACTTTTTCACTGAAAAAATCCGGATACCAGGTTTTTTCGGCGGAAACAATAAAAAAAGCAAAGCTGCTTTCCAGAAAAATCCAAGTAAATGTTGCCATTTGTGATGTGAATCTTCCGGATGGAAACGGATTAGAGCTTGTCAGATGGATGCGGAATTGTCAAAATGTATATATTATCTGTCTTACCGCGTTGGATCAGGAGACAGATCAGGTCATGGGATATGAAGCCGGTGCGGACGATTATATGACGAAACCGTTCAGCCTTTCCGTACTTCTTCTGAAAATCGAGGCTCATTTCCGCCGCAGAAAGAATGAACCCGGAACTCCAAAAATTCATTCAAAGGATATCGTATTTATCCCCGGAGAGATGAGGGCGTTCGTAAAGGAAAGAGAAATAAGCCTTACGAAGAATGAACTGAAAATGCTGTCCTTTTTTCTTCAGAATCCGAAACAGATTCTTTCAAAAACACAGCTGTTAGAAAACGTGTTTGATCTGGAAGGGGATTTTGTGGATGAAAATACAATCGCTGTCAATATCAGAAGACTCCGTGAGAAAATCGAAGACAATCCGGCTGCACCGGTCTATATAAAGAATATCAGAGGTCTTGGGTATATATGGAATCAGGAGGTAAGTCAGTGACGAAACGACATCGTAAAAAGTGGGTTGATGCCTTGTCACTGGTGCTGCCGGTTCTACTCTTTTTTGCGGTATTGAACTGCTTTACCACCTATTTATATTATCAGGATTATCAATGTAAAATGGATATCCTGACAGAAGTTGCGGCGGGCGCAGAGACCACCGGCATGGATGTTGCCGCAGGATGGCTGAAAGGAAACGACCATCAAGCCAATGAACAAGGTAAGCAATTATTAGAGCAATACGGGTACTGGGAAAACAAAGGGACTTCGTTTTATGTGCGCTTCCGGCAGAATATCATGATAACCGGCTGTACAAGTGCAGTGCTATGTCTGTCTTTGCTAACGTTCCTGTTTTACCGGAAGAAAGCTGAGGCGAAAGAAAGTCGGAAACGATTGGAGCAGCTAGAGCAAATCCTGATTGCATTTCGGGAAAATCACTTTGAGGTAGTGCCGGACACAGAAGATCATGTCGGGCAGGAAAGACTGAAATTTCAGCTTGAAGCAATCGGACATCATATCCAGCTGCTGCAAGAGGAAGCCAGAGCGGAGAAGGAAAGCACAAAGGAAATGGTATCCGACATTTCCCATCAGCTGAAAACCCCGGTTGCAGCCTTGGATACCTGCTTTAGCATATTGCTGCGGAACAATCTGAGTGAGACGGAGCAACAGGAATTTCGCATCCGCTGCCGGAGTGCATTGGACGGATTGGAAACATTGCTGCAGTCTCTGCTGGAAATATCCAAACTGGAGACAGGTTTGATTCAGCTTGATCAGAAAACACTTCCCATTATGGATACGATCATCTCCGCAGTAAACCGAACGTATCCAAAGGCAGCGGAGAAAGGGATAGAACTTATTTTCGACTGCGACGAATCACTGGAGCATTGTGCACTCATGCAGGATAAACGTTGGCTTGGAGAAGCAATCATTAACGTTTTGGACAATGCCATCAAATACAGCCCAGAACATTCAAAAATCACGATCCGTCTACAAAAAAGAACCGGCTTTGTGAGAATTGAGATCGAGGATCAGGGAATCGGAATCCCGCAGAGTGAATACCATAAAATATTCCAGCGGTTTTACAGAGGGACTGCGCCGGAAGTCCGCGAAAAGAGCGGAACTGGCATCGGTCTGTATCTGTCCAGACAGATTATTGAGCAGCATGGTGGGACAATCACGGTAGCCTCCGGCAAAGTCAGAAAAGGAAGTACCTTTTTGATTCAGCTGCCGGAGAATGGACTTTCGTAGAGATGATGAGCAGAAGTCTTTCAAATCTGTAAGACTTCTGCTCTCTTTTTGAAAGTGAAATGAAAGGTTCCTTTGATACAATGCTGGTAAATAAGAAAAGGAGGCCATTGGAGTGGGCGTGATATTAGAAACGAATCAGCTTTGCAAATTTTATGGGACGGGGGAAAATCAGGTCAAAGCCGTCAATCATGTGAATATCCAGATTCAACAGGGAGAATTTGTCGCCATTGTCGGAAAATCCGGCTCCGGAAAAAGTACCCTGCTGCATATGCTGGGCGGGCTGGATACACCAACCAGCGGCAGCGTGATCTTGTCTGACAAGGACCTGTATTCCATGAAGGAGGATCAGCTTGCCGTTTTCCGGAGAAGAAAGATCGGATTTGTATTTCAGGCATTCAATCTGGTATCCTCCATCAATGTGTGGGAAAATATCGTTCTTCCGTTGGGGCTTGACGGAAAAAAAGTGCATAAAGCTTATGTCAATGATATTATCACCACACTGGGTCTTGAACATCGGATTCATAATCTTCCGAATACCCTCTCCGGAGGACAGCAGCAGCGCGTTGCGATTGCAAGAGCCTTGGTAAACAGACCGGAGATTTTGTTTGCGGACGAGCCAACAGGAAATCTTGATTCCAAGACAAGTGACGAGGTGATCGCGCTGCTGAAAATGAGCGCAAAAAAATATGGACAGACGATTGTAATGATTACCCATGATGACGAAATTGCACAGGTCGCTGACCGTATTCTGGTGATTGAGGATGGACAGGTGGTGGATTTCAATTGAGGACGATCAGCAAAATTGCATTCAGCAACGACAAAAGAAATCGGACAAGAAGTGTCCTCATTATGACGGCGATTTGCCTGACTACCATGCTTCTGGTCATTATCAGTACAATTGGAAATGGACTGATCCTCTTACAGAAGGATCAGGCTGCAAGCTCATACGGAAGCAACTACGGCCTGTTTATCGCCGCAGATGGTACGCAATTAAAAGAAGTGGAACGCAGAGCTGAGATATCTGATATCGGCATCATGTGTACGGAGGGCATCCTGAAAGGAAATGAAAATGGCGGCTTTGTCAGTGCGGATGAAACGGTCAGGAAAATGCTTCCCTATAATCAGGAATATGTGTTGAAGGAAGGTACCTATCCGGAAAAGGCGCAGGAAATTGCCGCAGGACGCGCTTTCTTTGATGCAGTGGGATACCATGATGTAAAGGTCGGAGACACCGTAACATTGGAGTACCGTTCCGGCATGCAGTCGGAATACGCACCGGTGGAATTTACTGTCAGCGGGATTTTATATGACCGGGATGAATATACCATCGAGGCTTCCTATGTTGTATTCGGTTCGCAGGATTTTTATAATGAGCGTGTTGCGGAGGGTGACAGGCAATATAATATCTATTTTACCTTGAGCGATTCTGCAAATGTATCTATGAATAATGTTGCGCCTGTTATAAAAGAAATCGCGGATTCCTGCGGCATTGACCAGAAAAACGTGATCATCAATGACCTCTACCTGCAGTGGGTATTGCAGCCGAGCTATGAAATGATTGTGGTTTGTGGAACCCTGATCCTCGGAATCGTGCTGTTTTCCGTTGTGGTCATTTATAATATCTTCCAGGTCGGGATCGCCCAGAAGGTTCAGGAGTACGGAAAAATCAAGGCGCTGGGTGCAACCAGAAAGCAGATGAAGCAGTTGATCTTTCGTGAGGGCATTCTTCTGGCGGTTCCTTCGATCCCGCTGGGGCTGCTGTTTGGTTTCCTGATTGCAAAAGTCAGCTTCAACTGGCTGGTGGAGCAGGGAAATCTGGTATCGTTGGTATCGTCCGGAATCAAGAACCATCAGGTGCCTCTGTTTTCACTGACAATTATGCTCATCTGCATTTTTGTATCGTTTCTTACGGTCGTTTTGGCTCTGCGCAAACCCATGAAAATTGTTTCCCGGATTTCACCCATCGAAGCGACACGGTATCTTGGCGGCTCCAAAACGCAAAAACAGGGCAGACGAAAAGGCAGAAAAGATGTCACCGTTTTCTCCATGGCAATGGCAAATGTGACAGGCAATCCGAAAAGAACCATTGCTACGATTCTTACCATGGGGCTTTCCTGCGTATTGTTTGTAATTATCTCTAATTATGTTGGGAATATTGACACGGAGCACGAGGCGCGGATTGCAATCAACCATGGACAATTTGAGTTGCAGCTGGATTATTCCCAGAATTATGATGAAGCCTATTCGGAGAATAATCTGGACACAATCCTACAGAACAACCCACTGAATGATTCTTTGATTAAAGAAATCAAATCCATCCCCGGTGTAACGGATGTACTGACGAGAGAAATCGTCTCTGCAGATCTGAACGGAACAAAATTTCCGGTTGCAATCGTAAATCAAGAGGATTTTGAAATGATGCGCGGGGATGGCGATATCGGTTCCATGGACTATGCACAGGCTGTCAAAAACGGGGATGTTTTCTTTGGCTGGTCCACGTGGATGGAAGCTGACGGGTATTCTGCGGGTGCACCGATTACATTCAACTTTGATAACGGAAGCGGAACCTATACCTATCATGGAAAAATCGCAGGCTCCTTTGTAAGCGCGGACACTTATCTGGTCATTCCGGAAGAAGTATACCGCTCTGTAAATCCGAAAGGGACATCTTATGGATACCTGTGGGTGGATTGTGCTAAAAAAGATGTGACATCTGTAGAGCAAAGCCTGAATGACCTGCTCTCCGATACTTCTCATATCAAGCTGAACACCTATCACGCAGAATTGCAAACCGCAGAATACGCAAGCCGTATGATGAAGCTTGGCTGCTATCTGTTCATGGCAATTGTCGGTCTCATTGGGTTTATGAATCTGGCAAACACCATGATCATCAATATCACCACGAAGAAGCAGGAATACGGTGTGCTGCAAGCGGTAGGCATGACCAATAAGCAGTTGAATCTGAGCTTACAAATACAGGGCTTGATTTTTACGGTTGGCACCATCTGCGTCGCACTTGCTGCCGGTCTGCCCCTTGGCTATGCACTGTTTTCCTATGCGAAGCATAATGGGATTTTTGGAATGAACGTTTATCACGTTCCTCTTATCCCGATTCTTGCTATGATTTTGCTGGTCGGTCTTTTGCAGATTGTGCTTTCCCTCGTTTTAAGCAGTAATCTGAAAAAGGAAACGCTGGTTGAAAGAATAAGGTATCAGGGATAGTAGATTCTATAAAAAGCAAGCTGCCGCTCAAGATGGGCGGCAGCTTACCTTTATAGTGATTCAAACATAAAAGTCAAATTTTGCGAGGGCCCGCCATCGTCTCAACCTTGTCCGTTCTTCCTACAAAGAACAGGTCAACGGCTATTTTTAGCCCTAACTGATGGCCTGCCTCCCATGCACTCGACCTTTATTATGCTGGGGAATTCGCATTAAAACCGAAAATCAGTTCTTTACTTCTTCGCATTCTCTTCCAATTTCTTGCGCTGTTTCAGTTCAAACATTCGCTGCTCTTCTGCCTCTTTTCTCTTGCGGCTTTTCTCTTTGCGTTCCTGCTTGTTCTGTTCCTGCTGTAATTTCAACGCCTGTTGCGATTTTGTACCAATGCCTATTTCCAGCATCTGCTTCTTTGCTTCCCGCTGCATCCGTTTCGGATTTCTTTTGATATCCTTTACAACAGTTTCAACAACCGGACTGAATTTCAAACTGAAGTACCACTTTTGAATATATTCCTGTACTTCATAATCTTTTGGCTCTGCACCAAATGTTACCTTTGCCGCAGAAAGTTTACCATCTTCGATGCGTTCAAAGATCCCCACCCAAAACGGCTCCTCAAAAAATATTGTCAGCTTTCCATTTACTTTGTCCATAAGAATCCCTCCTAAAATTGATTGAACAAAGAATGGACAACCCGGAGGGGCAGGTTACTTACCCTATCCCGCCTTTGTTTTGTGTCTGCTGGATGAGAAAGCGAGGGTATTTGCGATCCGTTCCTGCAAGAGCAACGAACCGAAGGGCTTCAAGTTCTCCAAGCCGAGAGGCGAACAGAAAGGTGTTGTTACGATCTCCAACAAGAATCTGCTTGACCCGCTTCGCGCTGTCACCGGCGAGGACTGGATTCCCGGCAAGCGTTACAAGGTGCGTGGCTTCTGGGTTGCTGATGCAAAAACCATGTGCTTTGACCTCAATGAAGGGGTTCAGGAGGACTTTCGCCCTGTTACGCCGAGCAGTGACGCAGAATAATCCCTGATATTCAGGGAGAAAAGGGAGAGCAAAAGAGCGGCGGCAAGCCGCCTGAGCGAGAAAGCCACCTCTCCCTTTTCTCCCTCGCTGCTGCTATGGAAACCGTGGAAAACCGCAAGCGGTTTACGCACCGTTCCCACAGCCTGCGCTCACCCTCTTTTTCCTCTCTGGCTTTCTCCCTATACAGAGAAAGTGTTCATTTTTTGTTCCGAGGACGTACAGTTGCCGTGATGGGCAGAGGGCGGCGTGTCAATATGACAAAGAAAAGTAAACAGCACACAGGCGGTTTTATCTTCAAAAAAAGCCCCGAAGCATGACAAAAAAGAAGCCCAGCACCACTTTAATGGCGTGGTGCTGGGCTTTTTCTGATTGCAGCGATTTTCAGCGGGTGAAGCAATGCTCTGCTTGCAAACAGCTCTTTCGCATTTTGCTGCTTGGCGTGAAAATGTACTGTTCCGCAAAATCCTACGCACAGAAGCGTACCACGTACGCTCTATCGTGCTTTGCTTTCTGATATACTTTTTTTGCGCAAGAAGAAAGAAATTTACTGTTTTCACTACGCTCGATTTTAGCACGGCGTTTTACTGCCTCATAGTCAATTCACTCAGCAATTAAGCCAAAATGCCGCAGCGCATCTTTGATCGCCTCAACCTTTTCAGACGGGCAGGGATGATACTCATGTTTTCTCTGTTCAACAGCATTCGGTGCTTTGTGCATATCCAGCCCGACCATACGCTTGACCTCTGCAATATATGCCGTATGGACTTTGAAGCCGTACTTTTCCTGCACATACTCCTGAATGCGTTTATAGGTCGGATGCTCCTTAACCTCTCCGGTTTCCACTTCCATTCTGACCTCAATCGTCAGTGGATTTGTTTCCCGTGACAAGAGGACCACCGTCTCGACGGTTGTTTCAGTTTCCAAGGGAAGTTCTTTCACTTCCTCGCCATCAACAGGCACAGGGAAGTTGAACACAATCTTTCTTATCCAGCTTCCGTCTTTCCTTTTCTCCGGGAACATCTCAATTCGCTCGATAAAGGCCTTCATAAACTCCTTCTGCTCCGCTTCCGTTGCGGAATGGTAGACTTCATCAAATGCCAGCAACAAGCGATAGATATTGTCTCCGGAAATCTTCTCCTGCTGGATGCTGCGGATCTGACTTTGCAATTCGCCAATCTGAACTTCGATTTCCTCTATGGTGTCATACTGCTCATCATAGCGGCGCTGCAAGTCCAAAATCTTTCTGTCATAGTGGGCATCATTGATGTCCAAGGTATCCATCTGACGCTCCAAGCGGCTTTTCGTTCCAAAGGCTTGCTTTAGCCGCCCTTGTAGGACAGCAATCTGCCGTTCCATATCTTCTGTATCAACTGCTGTTCCGATTTTCGCCTGAATCGCTTCTACAAACCGTGGATTGTTGACCATAGCGGAGATAACCTTCGCCACAAATTTGTTGATTTCCGTCTGCTCGATATTCAGACGGAAGCTGCACTCATGCCCGGTA
>ENA-OZGB01000494-OZGB01000494.1-human-gut-metagenome-genome-assembly--contig:-NODE-494-length-22951-cov-8.832154_pt1 | contig 22951 bp, 19 predicted proteins | sample MGYA00245113_ERZ653651 | MGnify/ENA primary metagenome ERZ653651 (study PRJEB26926, sample SAMN06165095) | human gut metagenome | biome: ENVO:00009003; feature: ENVO:2100002; material: ENVO:00002003... | reverse complement strand
ACAGGTCAAATTTTAAAAAGCTCTTGTTCTTTCAATGAAAACGTCTTGTTCTTTTTTTTAAAGACCTTGTTCTTTTCAGAAAAGAACAGGACGTTTGAAAGGTTAGTAACCTGCATGTCGGAAGGTTAGTAACGTGTGGGGCGACACGTTACTAATGTGTGGGCTGTAAGATTAGTAATGTTACAGGTGAAAGATTATATATCTTACAAGTGATACATATCATACAGGTATGAAGTTTCAGTATATGTTTGATAATAAAACAGTAGGTTATCTTTTTTTACGATTATCCAGTTCAATGAACTCTTTTCGGATGAATAAGTTTCTTATGTTTTTCAATATTGTAAAAATATACCAGTCTACACAGGCTGTTCTGAATCTTGCCGTATTCCAGTCTTCTTTCTTATATAAGGATGAAAAAAGAAAGTAGAGATGGCTGATTAAACTGTTTTATGAGCTTATTGCCGTTTTTTAGCTATTGGAAACATATTGGTTAAGGAAATATTTAAAATATTGCAGATAGAGGGCTATAATTAACGAAAAAAGGGGTGCATGATGAACACCCCTTTTGCTCAGTAAAGATAAGACCTTATCTTTACTGGTTGTTTGTAACATTCTAGTTGCGGAATTTTAATCCGTCACCCGCTGTTTCTACGATAATCGGTTTGCTTCGGTCCACTTCCTGTGACAATAGCTTTTTGGACAAATCATTCAGCAAATAGCGCTGGATGGCACGTTTCACGGGACGGGCGCCGAATTCGGGATCATAGCCTGTGCTGGCAATGAAACGGACGGCCTCATCGGTCATTTCCAAAGTAATGCCGTTGCCGGCCAGCATATTCTTGATACCGTTGATTTGTAACATCACAATCTGTTCTATCTCTTCTCTGTTCAAAGGCAAGAACATGATTGTTTCATCTATACGGTTCAGAAACTCCGGCCGTATCGTTTTTTTCAACATGGACATTACCTCTTTCTTCGTCTCTTCAATCACCACTTCGCGATTCTCGTCATTAATCTTTTCGAACTGGCTTTGAATGTATGCGCTGCCCAGGTTGGAAGTCATGATGATAATTGTATTCTTGAAGTTTACCGTACGTCCCTTGTTGTCAGTCAGACGTCCGTCATCCAAAACTTGCAGCAGAATATTGAACACATCGGGATGTGCTTTTTCTATTTCATCAAACAATACCACAGAGTATGGTTTGCGTCGGACGGCTTCTGTCAACTGACCGCCTTCATCGTAACCTACGTATCCGGGAGGCGCTCCGATCAGACGGGATACAGAGTGTTTCTCCTGATATTCGCTCATGTCGATACGCGTCATCAGACTCTCGTCATCAAACAGGTAGTCGGCCAATGCTTTGGCAAGTTCTGTCTTACCTACACCGGTAGTACCCAGGAAGATGAATGAACCTATCGGACGTTTCGGATCCTGTAATCCGGCACGGCTACGGCGTACGGCATCGGATACGGCTGCTATGGCTTCATCCTGACCTACCACACGCAAATGTAATTCTTGCTCCAGATGAAGCAATTTGTCACGTTCGCTTTGCAGCATCTTGTTGACCGGTATCCCTGTCCACCGTGAAACAACATCGGCAATGTCCTCAGCGGTAACTTCTTCCTTTATCATGGCACTGTCACCCTGCTTGTGTTTCAGGTCTTCTTGAATATCCTTGATCTCGTTCTCTAAAGCCTGTAATTTTCCATAACGGATTTCGGCTACTTTACCGTAATCTCCCTCACGTTCCGCTTTCTCGGCTTCGAATTTCAATTGTTCTATTTCCTGCTTGTTTTGCTGAATCTTGTTGACCAGTTCCTTTTCACTCTGCCATTTGGCTTTGTAAGAGGTTTCCTGTTCTTTCAGTTCGGCAATCTCTTTATTCAGTTGTTGTAATTTCGGCTCGTCTTTTTCACGTTTGATGGCCTCACGTTCAATTTCCAGTTGTTTCAGGTGACGTGAGATTTCATCCAGTTCTTCAGGCACGGAATCACGTTCCATACGCAATTTGGCAGCAGCTTCATCCATCAGGTCAATAGCCTTGTCCGGAAGGAAACGTTCGGTAATGTAACGGTTACTCAATTCTACAGCGGCAATGATGGCTTCATCTTTGATACGTACCTTGTGATGGTTTTCGTAACGTTCTTTCAATCCACGGAGAATGGAGATGGTGCTCAGCGTGTCCGGTTCGGCTACCATAACGGTTTGGAACCGGCGTTCCAATGCCTTGTCCTTTTCGAAGTACTTCTGATATTCGTCCAAAGTAGTGGCTCCGATGCTGCGGAGCTCACCACGGGCCAAGGCGGGTTTCAATATATTGGCGGCATCCATGGCACCTTCACCTTTACCGGCTCCGACCAAGGTATGGATTTCATCGATAAACAGGATGATGCTGCCTTCGGCTTTGATTACTTCATTGACAACAGATTTCAGACGTTCTTCAAATTCACCTTTGTATTTGGCTCCGGCAACCAGTGCGCCCATATCCAATGAGAAGATTTGTTTGTTCTTCAAGTTGTCGGGTACATCACCTCGGATGATACGGTGTGCCAAGCCTTCAACAATGGCGGTCTTACCGGTACCCGGCTCACCGATTAAAATCGGATTATTCTTGGTACGGCGGCTTAATATTTGTAATACCCTACGTATTTCTTCATCACGCCCGATAACCGGATCAAGTTTTCCGCTGCGGGCAGCCTCATTCAAATTAATGGCATATTTGCTTAAGGATTGATAAGTGTCTTCACTGGATTGTGAAGTTACTTTTTCACCTTTACGTAGTTCTGCTATGGCGGAGCGCAGCTCTTTGTCTGTCATTCCCGCGTCTTTCAATATGGTAGCGACAGTACTCTTTACATTCAACAAGGCCAGGATAATAGCTTCCAGTGAAACGAATTCGTCACCCATCTCTTTGGAATACTGTACGGCTCTTTGTAATATCTCGTTGCTTTCACGGCTAAGGTAAGGTTCTCCTCCCGAAACCTTAGGCAGCGAGTCAATTTGCTTGTCGATGACCAATGCGATCTGCTGGGCGTTCATTCCCAATTTCTGGAAAATGAAGTTGGTGACGTTTTCACCTACTTTCAGTACTCCGGCCAACAGATGCACAGGCTCGATAGCTTGCTGTCCGCGGGCTTGAGTTACGTTCACCGCTTGTTGCACTGCCTCCTGTGATTTAATTGTGAAGTTGTTAAAATTCATATTGTATCTCCTTTCTAAATATTATTCAAATACCTATTGAAAACGTAACTGTCACTGCTTTGTTCAGTGGCTTTTGCGATTTCATTTGATAATCGTCAAATAGTTTGCCATAAAGAAAAAGAAAGCTAATGAAGTAAAATAAGAAGACAAAATGGCAGGCTTTCCGGCTTTTAAATGAAAAAAAGTCCGAATTGTACACAAAAAGGCAGATAACTCTTTTTGCAAGCAGATGATAATTGCTATCTTAGCATCGAAATCATAAAATGAAAACGAGATGACAAATGAAATAAAGTTTGCAGATACTGTAATTTTGGTGGATGTAGCCTATGTAGACAGGGTGGCGGGTGATTTATCCAAACATTTTGGTGACGTGGTGGGCCGTAAGTTGCCGAAAGCGGATTTACCGGTGTTGTTGGAATGTCTGTCACTGGATAGTGGAATACCCTTGGGGGAGAATGCTGTTCAGGTATTATTTATTTATGACGAGGAAAGTAAGAAAATGGATGCTTTTCAGCCGTCGGATTTGGAAAAGGAATTAAATAACGTGGCTTTCAAAAGCCAGTTGGGAGAGTTTGCACTTTATTCTTTCGAACCATCGGATATGGCTAGTCGCGAAGAGTTGTTTCTGGAGTCTTTGAGAGTGGTGGTTGATGCAAAAGAGGTGAAACGGGTGATTATTGTCCCTGCCGAAGAAGAATATGGAGATAAAGTTCCTGCTATATTAAATAAGGTGGACGGAAAAGAAAAAATGACGGTATTCGGTATGAATCCTCCAACCAGTGAAGTCGCTTATCAGTGGGAGATGTTTGGATTCGCTGTTTTACAGTCGTTAGGAATTAAAGCAGACGAACTGTAATCATTAAAAAACATGTCTGATTTCAGGTTAAGAGTATTCAGCAGTGTTGCGAAAAACCTCAGCTTTACAAAGGCTTCGCAAGAGCTGTTTATCAGTCAGCCGGCTATAACCAAGCATATTCAGGAATTGGAGACGATGTACCAGACACGCCTTTTTGAGCGAATGGGGAACAAGATCTTGCTGACTGATGCAGGCAGGTTGTTGTTGGAGCATTGTGAGAAAATTTTGGAAGATTACGGACGCTTGGAGTACGAGATGAACTTATTACGTAATGAGCATACCGGTGAGTTGCGCTTGGGAGCCAGTACTACAATTGCCCAATATGTGCTTCCCCCTTTGCTGGCCCGCTTCATCGAGAAGTTTCCGCAAGTGTCTTTATCACTTTTCAGCGGGAACTCCTCTGAGGTGGAAAAGGCATTGCAGGAACATCGTATAGATTTGGCACTGGTAGAGGGAAATACCCGGCAACCTAATTTGAAATATACTCCTTTTCTGCAAGATGAGCTGGTGGCTATCGTCCATACTCATAGTAAGTGGATGGATTATGATGAGATAACTTTGGATGAATTGAAAGAAGTTCCTCTTGTGCTTCGTGAAAGAGGTTCGGGAACATTGGATGTATTGATTACCGCTTTGCATAAACACAACATAAAGTTATCGGACCTTACTATCCGTATGCACCTGGGAAGTACAGAGAGCATTAAATTATTTTTGGAAAATAGTGAGTGCATGGGGATTTTGTCTATCCGGTCTATTAATAAAGAACTGTATTCAGGGAAGTTTAAAGTATTGGATATAAAAGACCTGGTGATGTTTCGTGAATTTGATTTTGTCCAATTGCAAGGGCAGGATACAGGGCTCCCGGCTCTGTTCATGCAATTTGCCAATCATTATAAGGAAAAGTTATAACTTATAATTAAAAACGATTAGATTGTTTTTGAAACATATATTACCTTTGCATCCCGAAATGGAGAAATAATGTTAAAAAGTAAAATATATGATTTCAGTAACAGCTTTACAGCAAAACAGCAAAACTATTTATGTAGGTTTGCTTTCCACGTTAACGGTCTTTTTGTTGATGGACTATATTCCGGTATTGGCTTCATTTTCCCAGTGGGTCACTCCCCCCGTATCTTTATTTCTGGGGTTGATATTTGCATTAGTTTGCGGACAGGCCTATCCTAAGTTCAATAAAAAGGTTTCTAAATATTTGTTGCAATATTCTGTAGTGGGATTGGGGTTCGGTATGAATCTTCAGGCTTCTCTGGCTTCCGGTAAGGAAGGAATGGAATTCACGATCATTTCTGTAATCGGTACAATGATTATAGGTATGTTTATAGGGCATAAACTTTTGAAGGTAGATCGTGATACGGCTTATCTTATCAGTTCGGGTACTGCAATTTGTGGGGGAAGCGCTATTGCTGCTGTGGGTCCTGTATTGAAAGCTAAAGATAGTGAGATGTCTGTGGCTTTGGCTACTATCTTTGTATTGAATGCCATCGCTTTGTTTATTTTTCCGGTGTTAGGCCATATGTTTGGGTTAGATCAACAACAGTTTGGTACTTGGGCAGCTATTGCTATTCATGATACGAGTTCTGTGGTGGGAGCAGGTGCGGCATACGGTGAAGAGGCGTTGAAAGTGGCGACAACAATCAAACTGACCCGTGCACTTTGGATTATTCCTTTGGCATTCGCTACTTCTTTTATTTTCAAGGGAAGCGGTAAGAAAGTAAGCATTCCTTGGTTTATCCTTTATTTTGTTGTGGCTATCGTTCTGAATACTTATGTGCTGGATGGTGTGCCTCAATTCGGGCAGGCTGTTTCCGGACTGGCACGTAAAGGATTGATTATTACCATGTTCTTTATTGGAGCTTCCTTGTCTATGGATGTATTGAAGCAAGTAGGTATGAAACCTCTGATTCAAGGTGTTGCTCTTTGGGCGGTGATCAGTCTTAGTTCATTGGCTTATATTCTACTTTTCTGATAGGGATTTATTAGAATATTAAAAAGTATGCGGATGATATGGATTGTCTGAAAAATCCTGTTATCCGCATGTTTTTTTATGAGAATATAATTTAGAAGTAATAGATGAGTAATAGTACAGCGTTTACTCCAATGACAGTGAGGAATCCTTTCCATACATAAGGCAGCATTTCTTTTCTGCGGGAGGAAAAAAATATGGCATAGAACATATTCACTACGATGTTGCTGATGATAGCTTGCATGATACAGGCCCCTACAATGGTTGCCGGAATGTTTCCGCCTTGTAACAGGTTTAGTATGAAAGGAGTGATATCACTTAATCCTGTTGCAATGGAGAGAATACTCAAACCTCCTGTTCCTGCATAAACCAATGTATAGTGAGTCAGAAATGTAAATACTACAAATAATAAAGCAAAGATCAGAGCGACTTTGAATTCCAGTGGATTACTTTCCGTTTCCGTTTCTTCAATAACTTCGCGCTCGCCTTTTATAGTATGCTTTTTATGGATGAATATGCCGATGCCGGCGGCGGTTGCAGACATGATGAGCAGATAGGGGTAAATATTCAGAAAGATGGAAGTGCTGAATATAAGGATCAAAATCATGAAACGTAAGAACATCATGCTGACAGCAAGCATCATGGCAGATACATATTCCGGTATTTCATGCGCTTGTACCCGTTTGCATTTGCGGGCAAGGATGGAAATGGTAGCGGTGCTGCTATACAGACCACCGATAATGCCCGAAACCAAAGTGCCTGATTCGCGGAAAACATATTGCTTCAGCAGGTAGGACAAATAGGAGATACCCGATACGACTACAGTAGCCAGCCAAATGGTGTATGGAGTGAGATTGATACCCGGTATGAGAGGTTCCTTGGGTAGCATGGGCAAAATGATACCGCTGATAGCCAGAAATTTTGCCAGTGTGATCATTTCATCATTCTGCATCCGTTGTACAAGTTCTGTGAAGGTGTGTTTCATTTCTGTGAAAAGAAGCACGGTGACTACCATCATCACGTAAAACCAGGAAGGTTGTGTACTTATGATAGGAGCCATACAATAGGTGATAAGGGCGATGATGATTGTTGTCACTCCAAACACGTGGAACTGGGATTGCTTGACATAATAATTGATGCCCAGTAACATACCTAAAATTATTCCGCCTCCCATAAATAAATGCATTTCCTTAGGATCAAGTATATAGAGGAGATATCCCAAAATGCCGATAAAAGTAAAAGTCCGGTCTGTGCCGAAAAGCGTAGTTTCCCCCTCTCGTTTCAGGCTGATTCTCCGTTGGGATAAACCGATGAGTAAAGAGAACAAGGTCACCAGAATGAAAGTAACCAATTGCTGGGGAAGGTAATCGTACAACTTTTCCATAAATCTGTCAAGATTAGGTTGATGTAATAGGTTTTCCTTTTAAACTGCATTGACTCCTCTGATGGATTCAAGTGGATTTAAAACGCTTGCTTAAACTGGCTTTCTTCAAAAAGTCCTTTTAATTCATCATCACTTTTTATTTGGTTGATGATTGTGGACAGAACTCCTGCTTTAGGCAATTCTACCACAACGTCTGTTTTATATTTACCACCGCTCTGCCGGCTGTTTTCACAGATTACTTTTAAGTTAGCAGCCTCTTGCTGGGTAGCCATATGGATCAGATCTGAGAACTGTTCCCACTCTGCATTACCGAATTTTTTTTGAGACTTGGCAGCCATTTCCGCCTTTGCTTTGATCTGGCTGGTTATTGCGGTACGGGCTGCAATGACCGCCTTCTTTTTGGAGGCAGTGGCGTCACCGCTCTGAGCTGATGCTGAGGCACGGAAGAAGTCTGCGTTTGTGCTATATGCATTTCCGGTACAAGGAGTGCTTTGTGCCTGTGCCCATGTTGACATTCCAAGGACGAAGGCTAAAAAATAGATGAATTTATAATATTTCATAGTTGTAATTTTATCAATCTATTGCGAAGATAGAAGAATATTTGATAATATAAACAAGAAAAGGGAAAAAAAGATGGAGCTTGCTTTATGAAATGATTATATTTGCAGAAATTAAATGAAAGGTTAGTATTCATGGAATCAACAACAAAACTCTATTCGTTAAATTACACAAACGCAAATACTTATTTATTTGCATTCGTGTTTATTGTAGGTAATGTGGTATTGCCGCAACTTTGTCATTTGGTGCATTTGGGTGGACCTGCTATGTTACCCATTTATTTCTTCACATTAATAGGTGCTTATAAATATGGATTCAAAGTGGGGATGTTGACGGCTGTTCTTTCTCCGCTTGTCAATAGCTTCTTGTTTGGAATGCCTTCTGTGACCATACTTCCGGCTATATTGGTAAAGTCGGTATTGTTGGCGTTGGTGGCGGGATATATGGCAGATCGTTTCCGTAAGATTACGATTCCTGCATTGCTGGGGACTGTTATGGCATATCAGGTGGTGGGTACCTTGATAGAATGGGCTCTTGTCGGTGATTTCTATTTGGCGGCACAGGATTTCCGGATTGGAATTCCGGGCATGTTGCTCCAGATTTTTGGTGGCTATGCTTTGTTGAAAGCTATTGCAAAAAGATAAGTTGTAAACATTTGATGTTATGCTGCAAATTGTGAAACAGCCTGAAAATGGTGGCGCTGGCTATGTTCTGGTAGCTGTCATGGATGGAGATCCCGGTAAATGGATGACTTTGGTTTTTGATAAATCATTTAATAGTTAATAGATAAAATGACAGGCACATTATTATTTTTAGGATTAGGAATGCAGGAAATATTATTCATTGCATTGATTGTTCTTTTATTCTTTGGTGGGAAGAAGATACCCGAACTGATGAAGGGGTTGGGCAAAGGGGTTAAGAGTTTTAAGGAAGGGATGAACGGGGTGGAGGATGATATAGATGGAAAAGATAAGAAAGGGGAAACGAAAGAGTGACAAATGATGGAACAACAGCAGAAGATACTGACTTTTTGGGATCATCTGGAAGAACTGCGCCATGTCTTGTTCCGTATTGCAGTGGCTGTGGTATTTCTAATGTTGGTAGCATTCTTGTTTAAGGATGAGCTTTTTGCTATTGTTCTAGCGCCTAAGAATGCTGATTTCATTATTTATCGTTTTTTTTGCCGGATAGCTGATTTCATGGCTATGCCTTCATTATGTCCGGAAGTGTTTTATGTGAAAATGATCAATACCCAATTGGCGGCTCAATTCATTACTCATATGAGCGTGTCTTTTTATACGGGTTTTTTGCTGGCATCTCCTTATGTTATTTATCAGTTGTTCCGTTTTGTTTCGCCGGCTTTATACGAGAATGAAAAGAAATATTCTACCCGGATTGTAGGGTGGGGCTATTTTCTTTTTATGATGGGAGTTCTTTTGAATTATTTTTTGATTTTCCCTCTTACTTTCCGTTTTCTTGCTACCTATCAGGTCAGTATGGAAGTGGAGAACACGATTACTTTGTCTTCGTATATGGATACATTGATGATGATGAGCCTGATGATGGGGATTGTTTTCGAGATTCCTGTCCTTTGTTGGCTTTTTGCCAAACTGGGATTTCTTACGGCTGATTTTATGAAGCGGTATCGTCGTCATGCTATTGTTATTATTCTGATAGTTGGAGCTGTTATCACTCCTACGTCAGATGTCTTTACATTGATGATGGTGTCTGTGCCTATGTATTTGCTTTACGAAGTCAGCATTTGGATTGTAAGTCGGATTGGGAAGAAACAGCGGGAAGAATCCGTAGAGGAAGTGCTTGAAAAATCATGAGATGATAATCCTTATAAATGTTATTCCGTAAAAAAGGAAGACCTTTCATGATAGGCCTTCCTTTTTCCATTAGGATCCATACTTTATTAAATTTTCCAGCCAAAGGCTTCTGCTACGGCCGGAAACACAATCTTTCCGTTTACAATATTCAAGCCGTTTTTTAGTCCCGGATCGTTTTCGCAAGCTTTTTCCCAACCAAGATCTGCCAATCTGATAGCGTATGGCAGTGTAGCATTGGTTAATGCCAAGGTTGAAGTACATGGCACGGCTCCCGGAATATTTGCCACACAGTAATGGATGATACCGTCTACTTCGTAAATAGGTTCGGCATGAGTTGTGGGATGGGAGGTTTCAAAACATCCTCCTTGGTCAATGGCCACATCTACCAGTACAGTACCCTTTTTCATCAGTTTCAGCATAGGGCGTGTTATGAGGTGGGGAGCCTTTGCACCGGGGATAAGAACTGCACCGATTATCAAATCAGTTGTTGGCAGTTCTTTTTCTATATTGTGGCTGGACGAGAATAATGTTTTTATATTTTTAGGCATGAACTCACTCAACTGACGCAGGCGGGGTAATGAAATATCACAGATTGTGACATCAGCCCCTAATCCTGCAGCCATTAAAGCTGCATTGATTCCTACGATGCCGCCGCCTAATACCAGCACTTTGGCTGGCTTGACACCGGGAACTCCACCTAGCAAGATGCCACGTCCTCCTTGAGGCTTCTCCAAAAAACGTGCTCCTTCCTGAGTGGACATTCGTCCCGCCACTTCACTCATGGGAATCAGCAGAGGCAGTCCTCCTTGTTTGTCTGTTACAGTTTCATAAGCTAGGCATACTGAACCACTACGCATCATTGCTTCCGTTAATTCTTTGTCACAGGCAAAATGGAAGTATGTAAATACCAGTTGGCCCTTACGTACCAGGTTATATTCACATTCGATGGGTTCCTTGACTTTTATAATCATCTCGGCAATGGCGTACACATCTTCTATAGTAGGAAGGATACGTGCTCCGACTTTCTCATACTCTTCATCGGAAAATCCGCTGTTTATACCTGCGGTGTGTTGTATATACACCGTGTGACCTCTCTGTACCAACTCGTGTGCTCCTGCAGGGGTTAATGATACACGATTCTCGTTGTTTTTGATTTCTTTAGGAATTCCTACTATCATAATTGTCACATTTAAGGGGTTTGACTGCCTCAAAGATAACAAAATGTCAGAAAAGTAGGTTTTGTCTGGATATGTTTTTTTCGTAATAAATGTATGTTTAGCAACATTGTTTTAAGGGATATTCTGTTTTTTATTTGTAAGTTTGCGGAGAGATTCAAAATTTTTGTGATGAGTTCTCCATAAAATAAAGAAAATGACTTTACGAAATTATATAATCATAGCAGCTTTGGGCAGTGTTCTTGCTGTACGGGCACAGGAAGAACCGGCTGCTCCTGTATTCCGTCCTCCTTTTGATTTTCCGCTTATTCTGAGCGGTAATTTCGGTGAACTGCGTTCTAACCACTTTCATGGAGGAGTGGATTTTAAAACCCAGGGAGAGGTGGGAAAACCTATTCATTGCATTGCCGACGGATATGTGAGCCGTGTACTGGTTACTCCCGGAGGATATGGGCAGGCTATTTTTATTACGCATCCCAATGGATATACTTCAGTATATGGACATGTGTTGAAATTTGCTTCTGCAGTGGCAAAAGTGGTGGAGGAATATCAATATCGGCATGAAACTTTTGCTGTGGATTTGAAATTCGAGCCTCATCAGGTCAGTTTCAAAGCTGGAGAAATCATTGCTTTAAGCGGTAATGAAGGGTATTCTTTCGGACCGCATCTGCATATGGAGATACGCCGTACGGATACTGGTGAATTGATAGATCCCTTACAGTTCTATACCGATAAAATTAAAGACACTACTCCGCCACGTGCGTCAATGATTATGCTTTATCCGCAGCGGGGCGCTGGAGTTGTGGAAGGCTCACAAAGAAAAAAATCCATATCTGTTGCTTCTTTGGGACAACCGGTTTCTGCTTGGGGGAAAATAGCCGCTGGCATTAAGGCATACGACTATATGGATGGCACACATAATAATTATGGTGTGCGTTCCGTGGTACTCTATGTGGATACGACAGAAGTTTTTCGCAGTACGGTGGATGGCGTTTTGCCCGAAGAGAACCGGATGATTAATGCCTGGACAGACTATGAGGAGAATGTAAAGAGGCATAATTGGGTGATGCGCTCACAGATTCTTCCCGGAAATAGTTTGCGCATGTTACAAGCCAATGATGAAGGAGGGGTGGTTACGATTGATGAAGAACGTGATTATCATTTTCGTTATGAATTAGCTGATTTATACGGGAATAAGTCGACTTATCGTTTCATTGTGCGTGGCCGTAGGCAGCCGATAGAGGAATATCATCCGCAGGTAAAACATTATTTGGCATGGAATAAAGGTAATGTGGTTCAGGAACCGGGTATGGAACTGGTTATCCCCCGAGGAATGTTGTATGAGGATGTGGCACTGAACTGTCATGTGGTTAAAGATACAGCCGCAATATCTTACGAGTACCAGTTGCACGATGAGCCAGTAGCTTTGCAGGCTGGGTGCACGCTGATGATCGGGGTACGCCATCTTCCTGTAGAGGATACGTCGAAATATTATGTGGCCCGTAAGTGGGGAAAAAGGAAAGGTTCAGCAGGAGGAATTTATGAAAATGGTTGGATGAAGACTTCCATCCGTGAACTGGGAACCTATACCGTAGCTATAGATACTTTGTCTCCACGAGTGACCCCATTAAATAAGGCACAATGGAAGACAGGTAAGGTTCAGTTCAAAATAGGAGATGCGGAAACGGGTATTAAGGATTATAAGGTGAAGATAGACGGCGAATTTGCCTTATTTGGTTTCAGTTCCAAAAATGCGAAATTGTGGATGAAGCATCCTGAACGGTTAAAAAAAGGAGTCGCCCATAAATTGGAATTGGTGGTGACAGATTATTGTGGAAACGAAACAAAAGAGGAATATGAATTTTGATGGTAAAATAAGTATTATACACAATTAAAAAGTTATATATTAATGAAGAATAAACTGATTTTAGGTGCTGCCTTTCTATTGGCGGCAATAACAGAGAGTTTGGCATGCACTAACTTGATTGTAGGTAAGGGAGCCTCGGTTGATGGTTCTGTTATCGTTTCTTATTCCGCTGATTCATACGGAATGTTTGGCGAGTTGTATCACTATCCTGCCGGTATGCATGAAAAAGGAACCATGCGTGATATCTATGATTGGGATTCGGGCAAATATTTAGGGCAAATAAAAGAAGCGCGTCAAACCTATAATGTGGTAGGTAATATGAATGAATTTCAGGTAACCATAGGTGAAACTACTTTTGGTGGACGGGAGGAATTGGTTGATTCTACCGGTATTATGGATTATGGAAGTTTGATTTATGTAGCTCTCCAGCGTTCTCGTACAGCTAAAGAAGCCATACAGGTAATGACGGATTTAGTAAAAGAATATGGTTATTATAGCAGTGGCGAATCATTCAGTATCGCTGATCCCAATGAAGTCTGGATTTTGGAGATGATCGGTAAGGGTCCCGGTGTGAAAGGTGCTGTATGGGTAGCAGTCCGTATACCGGATGATTGTATTGCCGCACATGCTAATCAGAGCCGGATTCATCAGTTCAATATGAATGACAAGGATAATTGCCTTTACTCTCCGGATGTGATTTCTTTCGCTCGTGAAAAAGGTTATTTTGACGGTATGAATAAAGATTTCAGTTTCTCGGCGGCATATAATCCTTTAGATTTTGGTGGTGTACGGTTCTGTGAAGCGCGTGTATGGAGTTTCTATAATATGTTCAACAAGTCGGTGGGAGATACCTATCTTCCTTATATTCAGGGGGACAGCAAAGAACCGATGCCTCTTTATATCAAGCCTTCCCGTAAACTTTCAGTACGTGATGTACAAGCGGCTATGCGCGATCACTATGAGGGTACTCCACTGGATATAACTAATGATCCCGGTGCCGGTCCGTTTAAAACTCCTTATCGTCTGTCTCCCTTGAGTTTTAAAGTAGGAGATCAGGAATATTTCAATGAACGTCCCATTTCGACTCAGCAAACGGCTTTCACTTTTGTGGCACAGATGCGTGCTAACCTGCCCGATGCAATAGGGGGAGTATTATGGTTTGGAACAGATGATGCTAATATGACAGTGTTTGCTCCTGTATATTGTTGTTCGGATCGTATTCCTGACTGTTATAGCGGTAAAGAAGCCGACTGTGTAACTTTTTCATGGGACTCTGCATTTTGGATTTATAATTGGGTGGCCGATATGATTCGTCCACGTTATAGCCTGATGATTGATGATATGCGTGCCGTTCAAAATAATTTGGAAGATACTTATGCGAATGCACAGGCTGGCATTGAATCTTCTGCCATGAGCTTATATGAGAAAGATCCTGTAAAGGCAAAAGAGTTCTTGACTAACTATAGTTGCATGACAGCCGAATCGGCAATAGACAGCTGGAAGAAATTGGGCGAATTTTTGATTGTGAAGTATAATGACGGTGTTGTGAAAAAGATGGCAAAAGATGGAACCATACTTCGTCCTGAAACCGGTCATTGCGCTCCTTTGGTACGTCCGGGGTATCCCAAAGAATTTTTGGAAGAACTGGTAAAGGCCACCGGTGAACGCTATAAGATGAAATAGGATATATTTTTGTATGTTCTGAAAGTCTGATTAATTAGTGGAGGGGCAGGTTATGATCCTGCTCCTGTGCATAATAAGATAGTTTTTTAGATTGTATTCAGGATGCCTGGGAGCTTTCCCGACTGTTATATAGTAGCGTTTTTTTACCTTGTATGGTCTTCTGCTTTTTTATGACAGATTATTTTAGGGGGATAATCCTTTATATCTCTAATTTTCTTCTTTCAAATTTCTAGGATTTTTAATTTAATTCTTTTACATTTGTCAAGACGTAAAAATCGGATGTAATTATAAACCTTATAAATAACAAAAAATTATGGAAAATGAAGAATTGATAAAGCAAGTGACAGAGAAAGCAGAGAAATGGTTAACACCTGCTTATGATGCCGAAACACAGGCTGAAATTAAGAAAATGTTGGCGAATCCCGATAAGACTGATTTGATTGAAGCATTTTATAAAGATTTGGAGTTTGGGACAGGTGGTTTGCGTGGTATTATGGGCGTGGGCAGTAACCGTATGAATATTTATACGGTAGGTGCTGCTACTCAAGGTTTGTCCAATTATCTAAATAAAAATTTTAAAGATCTCGATCAGATATCTGTTGTGGTAGGTCATGATTGCCGTAACAACAGCCGTTTGTTTGCGGAAATTTCTGCCAATATCTTTTCTGCGAACGGTATTAAAGTATATTTGTTTGAAGATATGCGTCCTACTCCTGAAATGTCATTTGCTATCCGTCATTTCGGTTGCCAGAGCGGTATCAATATTACTGCCTCTCATAATCCGAGAGAATACAATGGTTACAAGGCTTATTGGGATGATGGTGCACAAGTATTGGCTCCGCACGATAAAGGTATCATTGATGAGGTGAACAAGATTTCATCGGCTACTGACATCAAGTTTGAAGGTAACAAGGATCTGATTCAGATTGTGGGCGAAGAGGTAGACAGCGTCTATTTGAATAAAGTGAAAACAATTTCTATTGATCCTGAAGTGATCAAGCGTCAGAAGGATTTGAAAATTGTGTATACTCCGATTCATGGTACAGGTATGATGTTGATTCCGCGTGCATTGAAACAATGGGGATTTGAAAATGTACATACCGTGCCTGAACAAATGGTGAAGAGTGGCGATTTTCCGACTGTTGTCTCTCCGAATCCGGAAAATGCCGAGGCTTTGTCTATGGCTATTGATTTGGCTAAGAAAATAGACGCTGACATTGTAATGGCTAGCGATCCGGATGCTGATCGCGTAGGTATGGCTTGTAAAAATGACAAAGGAGAATGGGTGCTGATCAATGGTAACCAAACCTGTTTGCTGTTCTTGTATTATATAATAAAGAACCGTATTGCGATGGGTAAGATGAAGGATGATGATTTCATTGTGAAGACTATCGTTACTACGGAACTGATTAAATCTGTCGCAGACAAGAATCACATCGAAATGTTGGATTGCTATACCGGATTCAAGTGGATTGCACGTGAAATTCGTTTGCGTGAAGGCAAACAGCAATACATCGGAGGTGGTGAAGAAAGCTACGGATTCCTGGCCGAAGACTTTGTCCGTGATAAAGATGCTGTTTCTGCTTGTACATTGTTGGCGGAGATTTGTGCTTGGGCAAAAGACCAGGGCAAGACCTTGTTCGAAGTTTTGCTTGATATTTATGTGGAGTATGGTTTCTCAAAAGAAACTACTGTGAATGTTGTGAAACCAGGAAAGAGCGGGGCAGAAGAGATTAAGGCAATGATGGAAAACTTCCGTTCTAATCCTCCGAGAGAAATAGGCGGTTCTAAGGTTGTTCTTGTCAAGGACTTTAAAACTTTGAAGGTGACAGATGGTAACGGGAATATAACAGAAATAGATATGCCGGAGGCTAGTAACGTATTGCAATATTTTACGGAAGATGGAACTAAGATTTCAGTTCGCCCGTCAGGAACAGAACCTAAAATCAAATTCTATGTGGAAGTAAAAGGTGAAATGGGTTGCCACAAATGTTTCGATGCCGCTAATGCAGCTGCTGAGGAAAAGGTGGAAGCCGTAAGAAAATCACTGGGAATTTAATCGAGTATAAGCATCGGGCGAAAGTCTGAGAGAATATTCATAAATAAAAGAAGGGGTGGTGGAGATGTATTTCTCTATCCCCCTTTTCTTTTATTTCCGTGCCATTTATATCAAAATCTACACTTCTTTGTTTATTTTTTGTTGTAACTTTGCCTTCTGTTTTAAATAAGGTAAAAGATATGATGTGGTTACTTCTGGCATTTCTCTCGGCTGCATTGCTGGGATTCTATGATGTATTTAAGAAACAGTCGTTGAAGGACAATGCGGTTATTCCGGTATTATTTCTGAATACGTTGTTCTCTAGTTTGATATTTCTTCCTTTTATTGTATTGTCAGTGTGGAGGCCGGGAATATTGGAGGATTCTATTTTTTATGTGCCTGTTGCAGGGTGGGAGGTGCATCGCTATGTGGTGTTGAAATCTGTTATTGTCCTTTCGTCGTGGATATTGGGATATTTTGGGATGAAGAATCTGCCTATCACAATTGTGGGACCTATAAACGCTACTCGTCCGGTAATGGTGTTGGTGGGAGCTTTAGTGGTCTTTGGTGAGCGATTGAATTTTTACCAATGGATTGGTGTGCTGATGGCTGTCTTCTCTTTTTTTATGCTGAGTCGCAGCGGAAAGAAAGAGGGAATAGATTTCAAACATAATAAATGGATTTATTATGTGGTAATGGCAGCTGTGTTGGGAGCGGTCAGCGGGCTTTATGACAAGTATCTCATGGCGCCTGTCGATCAAGGAGGTATCGGACTGGATAGAATGATTGTACAGTCATGGTATAATATCTATCAATTGTTTATGATGGGAGGTGTTTTGATGTTGTTATGGTGGCCGAAGCGCCAATCTACCACTCCGTTTCATTGGCATTGGTGTATTATTCTGATATCTATTTTTCTGTCGGCAGCTGATTTTGTTTATTTCTATGCCTTAAGCTTGGATGGTGCAATGATTTCCATAGTATCTATGGTAAGGCGTGGCAGTGTGCTTGTTTCTTTTCTATTTGGTGCAATGGTATTCCGTGAGAAGAATCTTAAAAGCAAGGCTGTGGATTTGGCACTGGTACTTATTGGTATGATATTTTTGTATTTGGGAAGTCGGTAAGCAAAAAAGACGGGGTGTGACTCATCGTGCATACCCCGTTATTCTTGATTACTCTATAATGATTTTATATTCTACATCAAACGTTTCTTTTGGTTCCAATTTCTGTATCCATTCACGGTCCTTTAATTCGCCCGAATACCCTACAGAATCGCAACGTCCATACCATGGTTCAATGCAAACAAATGGGCAATCGGGATGTGTCTTGGTAGGAGACCACAAAGCTACCAATGGAGAATTAAATTCCAAACTGATATGGGGCTTTTTCTTTTTACCCAGTAAGGTTATTTTTTTCAGTTGTTTATTGTCAAAAATATAAGTGTCACAATCAAAAGTATGAATATCAATTGGCATCAGTCCTTCTTTGTTTAATTTTAGTACATGACGCTCTGGTGATACGCACCCCTTTTCGGTTGGCATGATATATTCTAAGTCAGACTTTCGGTCAAAAACAAAGAAGCCACGATCCTTTGTAGCAGCATCGAACTCGGGGAAATAGAAAGCTGGGTGTGCTCCAATCTGGAAATACATATCCATGGCTCCCAGATTTTCTACACGCCATTTTACGGTGATTTTATTTTCCTCCAATAAATATCCCACCAGCAGGCGGAAGGGAAAAGGAAACTTGCCCAATGTATCAGGAGTGCTTTCCAACCAATATACAGCTCCTTTGTCTTCTTTATAGGTTAGTTTGAAGTCCATATCACGTGCAAAACCGTGTTGCCCTATTTCATAAGTGTTTCCGGCATGACGGTATTTATTGTTCCACACACGTCCTACTATAGGGAAAAGGACAGGTGAACGCCGTCCCCAAAATTTAGCGTCGCCCTGCCAAAGATATTCTTTGCCATCCTTTTTGATACTTTGAAGCTCGGCGCCATGCTCGGCTATTTGTACAGTCAGGATAGAATTAGATAGTGTTTCCATGTTTCTTCGTTTATAAATTCTTTTTTCAAAGGTAGGGATGTTTCATGACATGACAAAGTGAATCTTCATCTTTGTGTAAATTTTATCTAAAAGGCTGTTTGGGTCAAATAAATTTTAATAAAAGTATATAGTTGTGTTTATTTTTGCTTATGTTTGTCAATAAACTATGAAGGAGGATAAGATGGAAAACATACATTTGATATTTAAATTTTTATGGTATAGTGTATTATTTTGTATATGGGGAGTATCTTGTACAGTTCCGGAACTTATAAAAAGACCCAAAGGGATATCTATATGCAGTATTATGATTTTATAATTGATTCATTGTCAAAAAATCCTAGTTATGTATGTACCCGGACTGCCAGGCAAATGTCGGTTGCCACAGATAGTGTGGCGTATTACCATTATCTTGTTCTTTTGGCAAAAGCATATATGTTTAAATCCGAGATGGATTCGGCTAAACTTAGCATGGATAGAGCGGAAGTATTTTGCGATGGAGCTGAACCGTCATCGTTAATTAATGATTTGTATGCTGAGATTTACAATATGCGGGGTAATGTATGTGCTCGTCAAGGGTTGACAGATTCTTCAGTGGTATGTTTTCAAAAAGCATTTGATTATCGTTTGAAGGGTAGTAACAGAGATATGCTTCATGATATTTCTATTAATTTGGCTGATGCTTTTGTCCGTACCGGTCATTATGATAAAGGCGCGATGTGGTATCGTAAAGCTTTGTCTTACTGTGATTCATTGAAGATTCCTGAAGAAAAACGTTTTCCTGTTTATTACGGATTGGCACAGGTTTATATGGAACTTCGTGATTTTACTTCTTGTGATCATTACTATGAACTGGCTGCCCGGCAATATGATAAGATGCTTCCATTTGAGAAACATATTTATTTGAATAATCGTGGTAATTCTTATTATTTTCGTGCTGATTATCCTAATGCTTTGGAATTTTTCAGAAAATCATTATTGTTAGCTCGTTCTTATCCGGATATGATTTTTGAGGAACATCTGACTGAAATGAATTTGGGAGAAACTTTTCTATTGATGAATCAGGTTGATTCTGCCGCATACTATTTAAACCTTTGCAGTGATTTTTTTCGTTCTATCGAAAATCAGACGGCTCTCTATTATTTGGATACCCAATTGATTGAACTTGCCTTGAAGCAGAATAATTTGTCTTTAGCACGTAAACGTATGTCTGAGGCTATACAGCCTGATTATGTGGAACCGAATATGCAGCATATCCGTAACCGTTACCTGCAACATTATTTTGAAGAGGTGGGGGATTTCAAACAAGCCTATTATTATCAAATGGAAAATCAGCGTATTGATGATTCTACACGTAATGAGCGTATTAAAATGCGTACAGCTGAAATTGATCTGAAATACAGTCAGGACACCACGTTGATGAAGCAGAAAATTTTTATCCAGCAAAAAGAGAATGAAGTACTGGCGCTGAATCAGACGCTTTACCTGTGGATGTTTGCCTGCATCTGTATTTTGGGGCTCGTTGTTTTTGTTTACATGTACAACAAGAGACAGCGTTTCCTGCTGCAAATGAGAAGTCAGAATATGATTGCCACTTTGCGTATGGAGAATATCCGTAACCGGGTTTCCCCCCATTTCATTTTTAACATTCTGAACCGTGAGATGGGAAACTACACCGATGAGCAGGCCGGAAATATGCGTGGGTTGGTAAAGCTGATGCGGCGCAACCTGGAACTGACCGAACAGCTGTGCGTTACCATGGCCGAGGAACTGGACTTTGTCAATACGTTTATCAACCTGGAACGTGAAGCATTGGGAGATAGCTTTATACTGTCCACATCCATAGATGCTGCCATCCATCTTGACCAAGAAATACTTCCTTCCATGATGATACAGATTCCGATAGAAAATGCTATCAAGCATGCCCTGAAGGACAAAGAGGGGATGAAAAGACTGTGGATTGATATCAAGAAGACCGGGGAGGGAATCTGCGTCAAGGTGCGTGACAATGGGGGAGGTTACCGGATAAACAGTGCCAACCATGGTACAGGCACCGGTATAAAAGTGATTCTTCAAACCATACAGTTGTTGAACGCCAACAATAAAAAGCATATCGACATATCCATAACCAATGTGCAGCTGGAAGACGGAGAAACCGGTTGCGAGTTTGCTGTCTTCCTGCCCCAAGGCTATGATTATAATTTGAAAAAGATGGTTTAGTTATTATTTTTGCTAGGATAGTGTCCAAAACGGTCGCTATAGTTCCATAACCGGAGTGTCGGGTTTGTGCGTTAAAACATGTTTTAATACTTTTGTTCCGTTAATAACTAAAGCAGGATTGTTTACTATGGATAAACTATACAGGGTCGTAATAATTGATGATGATGAGTTCTCTGCGGACAATCTTTGTCTGGAGCTGAAGAAATATAACAGGCTGTCTATAGACGGGATGGCACGTAACGGTGTGAATGGCCGGAAACTGCAGGAAAAGGTTCATCCGGACTTGCTGTTTCTGGACGTGGAATTGCCGGACATGAAGGGCATGGAACTGCTGGAACAGCTAAGGGGGGCAATCACTTGGAATATGCAGATTGTGTTCTATACAGCTTATGATAAGTACATGATTTATGCTATTCGTGGGGCAGCTTTCGACTACTTGCTGAAGCCTATAGACAAGAAGGAGCTGGAAGGGATCATTGACCGCTTCATGAAAAAGGCGGAAGAGTCGGCAGCCGCATCTTTGGTTATCCCTCCGCGTGTGTATTCGGCCGGCGAGCATACCTTTATGATATCCACACCCATCAATGACTTGCGCATTCTGCGCTCCATTGACATCGGTTTTTTCCGTTATAACTCCGACCGGAAACTGTGGGAAGTGGTGCTGAACAACCAGCTGCCTTTGCTGCTGAAGAAAAATACTACGGCCGATCATATCAAGGGATATGACTCCTGCTTCGTCCAGATCCATCAGTCGTATATCATTAATATCAATTATCTGATGATGATTAAGGAGAACCGCTGCGTCATGTTTCCCCCGTTTGAGAATATTACGGAACTTCAGGTTTCCAAGAAGTTCAGAAAAGAATTGCAGGATAGGTTTTATTTGTTGTAGTGAATCTATTGATGACGTTGAAAATACAAGTTTATAGAAAGTGATTTTAAGTCACAGTGGAAAAGCAGGAGTCGTGAGATTGCTGCTTTTTTTGTTTTTAGTGCTTAATTTTCCCTTTGCGGTATATGGAAATGAGGCTATATAGTCGTTAATTTAGATAGAATAGTATGCTTGTTAGGCTGTTTGATACTTTCTCTTGGTTTTGTGAATTTGTAAAATGACGTTAATTGTTTTTCTTTGAAGCCGCATAAGGTTAAAAAAAGACATGTATATGAATGAAGTAAAAAAAGTAATATTGTTTTTATTATGCTGTGCTATACCTTTTAGTTTTTATGCACAGAAGGCGCGCCAAAATGCTGTAACAAAGAAATGGGGATATGAGCAGACCGAAAATAAAGGATGGTGGGAAAATTCAAAATATAGAGGTAATTCTATGTTTGGTGGATGGGATGCGGCTTTAGTAAATCAGGATTATGAGATAAATTGGTTGATTTCTCTACAATATGAAGGGGTGACCAAGAGATTTACAGAAAAGTTGGCAGGAGTAGTTTTAGGAGGAAAAGTAGGTTTTATAGATATATACAACCGTTTTATAATTAAACCGCAGTTTGAAAATGCAGATGATATTCATGGATTTAATTTAGGACTGTCTGCGGTAAAGAATGAGGGCGGTAATTTAGCTGCATCAAAGATTCGTAATCTAGAATGTCCCAGTTACGAAATCTGTCTAATAGATTATGGATGCGGCAAATTTAACAGAAAAATACATATTATGGAGCAATATCCTTGATCTTCGTTCACGGGGAATCAACATTGCGCGGACAGCCCGTCGTCTTGGTGTGTCCCGTAATACGGTACGACATCTTCAATCCCTAAGCTTGGAGGAAGTCCTCCAGCACAAAGAACGGCATTACAAACTCCATGCCTACGAGCAGGCCGTCGCATCCCTCCTTACCAGTTTTCCCTCCATTTCCAGCAGCCGCATTGGCGACTACTTGCGGGAACATTATCCGGACTTTCCGCACGTCTGCGAGAAGACCGTCCACAATTATGTCCAGTTCGTCCGGAAGAAGCACCATATTCCTCCGGCCAGATAATCACCGGTCCCATTCTCCCAAGGAGTGGGAGCCCGGTCCGTCATATACATAATTCTTAACAGTAAACATTATACCTGTCTCTTATACACATCTCCGAGCCCACGAGACTGCAGCTAATCTC
>ENA-OZGB01000475-OZGB01000475.1-human-gut-metagenome-genome-assembly--contig:-NODE-475-length-23293-cov-6.002883_pt1 | contig 23293 bp, 16 predicted proteins | sample MGYA00245113_ERZ653651 | MGnify/ENA primary metagenome ERZ653651 (study PRJEB26926, sample SAMN06165095) | human gut metagenome | biome: ENVO:00009003; feature: ENVO:2100002; material: ENVO:00002003... | reverse complement strand
AGATGTGTATAAGAGACAGGAGGCAGACGGTCAGCCTCCTCGTTGGTGGGCAGGGTGTTCATGGTCAGGTAGACCTTGCGGCCCCGGGCGTGGGCATAGATGACGCCCTCGCTCAGCTGCTCCGGGGTGAAGTTGGTGGGTGCAGAGCGCATCCCGAACTCGGGCAGAGCGCAGTAAACGGCGTCCGCGCCGTAGTTGATGGCATACCGCAGGCGCTCGAGGTCGCCTGCCGGGGCCAGAAGTTCCGGTATCTGTAACATGGTATTCCTCTTTTACTTCATACTTTTATTAACTTTAGCCGCCTCATCGCAGTTTTTCTGGTGGTCTGCGTAGGTGCGGGCGTAGTAGTAGTGACCGGCAAGGTCGGTGACGAAGAAATAGGCGTCCTTCGCCTCATCGTCGGGCTGCGGGTCAAGCGCCGCACGGATGGCCGCGATGCCGGGGTTGGAGATCGGGCCGGCGGAGAGGCCGGTGCAGGCGTAGGTGTCGTAGGCTTCCAGAATGTTCTCCGGGATGCTGTCCCAGCCGCCGTAGTAGGGCGCGACCCAGTTCCAGAGGTAGTTGTTGTCGGCGTCGCTCTGGACGTGGCTGGACGTGTTGCTCTGCAGTTTGGGGTAGGGCGAACCCTCGGCCAGACGGTTGCGGAACACCTGCGCCACATTATCGTCCTGATCGTTGCCGGCCTCCTCCTGTACGAAGGACGCCAGAGTGACCACCTCGGAGAGGGTCATCCCCTGCTTTTCCATTTCGGCATACATCTCATCGGTGATCTGCTTGTCGAAGTGAGAATAGAACGTCTCAACGTAATGATGGACGGTGTCGTCCTTCAGGAAATCGTAGGTATCCGGGAAAAGATAACCCTCGCACTTGAGGAAGCGGTCCGGGGCGTCCTTGTCGTCGGGGACGTACTGCCAGAACCTGTACTGGCTGAAATCGCCAGTGTTGGCCTCCTTGAGGAAGTCCTCGGCGCTGCACAGCCCGGCATCCTCCATTTTTTTCGCAATGGCTATGGCCGTCGTACCCTCGGGGAAGGTCAGCCGGACACTGTCGGCCTTCGCGTAGGCGGAGAGCGCCTCGATGATGTCGTCGTAGGAGCTGCCGGGGGCGAGGTCGAACTCACCGTATTGAAGCTTGCCTGCCGCGCCCTGTTTGCCTGCATACCAGCGGAAGACGTGGGGGTACTTGATGACGCCCGCCGTCTTGAGCTTCTGGGCGATGGCTGCCACGCCGCTGCCCTGCTGGATGCTCACACTCACCGTTTCGCCAGCGGAAGCACTGCCGTTGATCTCTTTTCGGATGGCCAGCAGACAGCCGCCCGCCGCCAGTACCAGGATCAGCAGCACGATCAGGATCATTTTCGCTGCGCCGCCTTTTCTGCTTTTTCTATGTTTTGCATCGTGTGCCATGTACACACTCCTTTACCATTCCGTTCAGCTTTCCATCATCAGCCGCATATAGCTTTCTTCCACATCGAAAGGCTCCGCGTCGAACCGTATCATGCCGTAGTCCTGCCGGGTGCCTTCGCCGAGGAAAAGGTTCTGAGCCGCACCCACTGTGATGACGGCGCGCTCCACGATGACTTCCTTCTCCCGGGCCGCTTCCATCAGCACCTCGGCGGAGCGGTCGTCTTCGGCCATCAGCTCCACAAAATAGAGGGTGTCCTCCCGGCGGAAGTAGATGCCGTAGCCCTTCTCGCTGGATACGATGGTAGCGCCCCGGGCGTAGAGGTCGGTCAGCACGACGGCCATCCGCTCCGGCGGGAACTGGACGGTATCGGGATAGAAGCGCTCCCGCAGCTCACAGAGCTTGCGGGCCGTCACGGAGTCGAATTCCGCCTGACTCCACAGGTTGCGGGACACCTCCCGGGGCAGGCAGCGGAGGGCAAAAGCCCGCTGGAAACCCTTGTTTTCCAGCAGCGCGGCCTGCTCCTGTCCGGCCGGAACGGCCACGGTGAAGCCCGCGCCCCGCAGCTTCTGCTGCGCACAGAGATAGTCCACGAGTCCTGCCAGAAGCAGGCTTCCCTGCCCGCAGAGGCCGTAGAGGTAACTGCCGCTGCGTCCCTTGAGGGTGACGGGGACCGCCAGCGCCGCAGCGACGATCTCGTCATTTTCCTCAGCGACGTAGATATTTTCCGCCCCGGCGAACTTTTCCAGAGCAGTCTTGATGAACTCGGCGCTGTCACCGCGTTCTTTCTGCCACAGTGCCACGACTGCCGCCTCATCCGACGGCTGCATCAAACGATACATTGATAGTATCCCTCCCATTTTCGCGGTTATCCGAGTTCTTTTTCCGCCAGCGCCCGCACCTCGGCCTGAATATCCTCGATGGTGCGCATGGCTCCATTTTCCGTGCAATGGACGGTGGCCCAGCCCAGATGCGCCGCACAGTACTCGGCGGCACGGCGGCTGCGGGCCAGATATTCGATGTCCTTTTCGTGGACGTCTTTCCTGCTCTCGTCGCCGTGGTAGCGGCCGGTCATAAGCTTCTGGCTCACGGCAGGGTCTACCTGTAAGTACACCACAGCGTCCGGCGCAGGCAGGCCCAGCAGCCTGTATTCGTAGTCAAAGGCCCAGCGGAGGAAATCGTCCCACTGCTCCGGCGGGAGCTTGGAGCACTGATGCACCGCGTTCGACGTGGTATAGCGGTCGGCGATGACGATGCCGCCCGCCTCGTAGAAGCTGCCCCACTTGGTCTTATAGCTGGCGTACCGGTCCACCGCATAGAAGCTGGACGCCGCATAGGGGTTGACGTCGTCGGGCTTGTCGCCGAACTGACCAGAGAGGTACATCTTTACCAGCGCACTGGAATCGCTCTCGTAGTCCGGAAAGGTGATCTCCATCACCTTGCAACCGCTCTCGGCCAGATGGGAGGCCAGCAGCTTTGCCTGAGTGGCCTTGCCGGAGCCGTCCAGCCCTTCGATGACAAGAAGCCTGCCCTTGCTCATTCTGCCTTCTCCCCTTTCAGCGCGGCGTACTGGGCGCGGACTTCGGCGGTGCGGCCGCAGCACATCTTGCCTTCCGGGCAGGGGCCGGACACGCAGGCCGGGCCGGCGGTGCGGAAGATATGGGGTGCCACCGGGTAGACCAGCCGCAGCATCTCTTCGGCCAGCTGCCGTATCTCCCACTGGGCGCGGCTGCAGCAGCGCAGGTGGAAGAAGTTCTGCAGGCTGCGGGCGTTCATGGTCACCACCATCTTGGTCTCGCAGGCGTTGGGCAGCACGAAGCGGGCGTCCTCGTTGGCCTGCTTGGAAGCCTTGGCCCGGGCCTGCTTTTCGGGCAGACCCTCGGCCATCAGGCGGGCGGTGTGGCCGTCTTCCAGCTTCTGCACGAGGTCGAGGTAGCGCCTGGCGTCCTCGTTCATGCTCTCGATGAACGCCGCCTTTGCCTCGGGGATGGCCTCGATCTCGGGCGGGATGACGTAGCGGAAATCATCCAGACGGACGTACCGCTGACTCTGGACGCTGAAGGATGCGATGCGGTGACGGGTGATCTGGGCCAGCAGGGTACGGCTGACGCCCTCGATGCCGAAGGTGAAGCTTGCGTGCTCGATGGGGCTGGCGTGGCCCAAGTCGCTGAGCATGGTCAGGAAGCGGGCAGTCTTTTCCTCATCCAGCCCGTCCAGCAGGTCGGTGATGTGGGCGTCGGAGTAGCAGAGCTTCGCCGCGGCCGCCACGACCTTCTCCGGCTCCGGCGTATGTGCTATCAATCGGACAGTCATCATTTTTTCTCATTCCTCCGTCGTTATCTTCACAAGGGGCGCAAAGTTGGCCATAGTCTTCTTCACGCCCACCTTCTCGAAGCTGATCTCCACGATCTGGTCGCCGGCCGCGGGCTTGACTTTCAGCACCTTGCCGCGCCCGAAGACCTTATGCTCCACGATGTCGCCCGGCTCATAGTGTTTGGGGCCGGTGGATGCCGCTGCCGGACAGGGCGAAGACGTCACACCGCCGCCTGCGGGTTTGACCGGCGCTTTGGGCGCTGCCGGACGGCCATAGCCAGAGCCGAAGCCGCTGCTTCCCGAACCGGAGCTGCAGCCGCCATGACCCGACGAAGCACTTCCCCGGCCCGCGTAATCGGAGCCAAAGCCTCGGTTATTGGACATTGGTGCGTTATATTCTTTATTCAAATAGCCGCTGCGGCTGCCATAGCCCGAGCCGTAACCGGAGGCCGCGCGCCCCCAGCCGGAGGGGCCGGAGTATCCCGATGCACCGCCCGGCACGGTATCGCTGCCGTAACCGCTGCCCCAGCCGCCCAGACGGGAGCGCTGTTCCAGCACCGGGCTGCGGGTCTCTTCGATGTACTCCGGCTCGATTTCCCGGAGAAAGCGGCTGGGCTCGTTGCGCTGGGTGCGGCCATAGAGCATCCGGGTGACGCTGTTGGAGATGTAAAGCTCCTTCTTGGCGCGGGTGATGCCGACATAGGCCAGGCGGCGTTCCTCTTCGAGGTCAGCCTCGGAATACTTGCTCATCTCACTGGGGAAGACCCCCTCTTCCATGCCAATGAGGAATACATAGGGAAACTCAAGGCCCTTGGCCGAGTGGATGGTCATCAGCACCACCTGGTCGGCGCTCTCGTTGTAGCTGTCGATGTCGCTGATGAGGGCGATGTCCTCCAGATAGCCTTCCAGCGAGGCCTCTTCGCCGTGCTGGTCGCAGTAGCTCTTGACGTTGTTGACCAGCTGACCAAGGTTCTGCAGACGGTCGGCGGCATCCTCATGACCCTTGGCGGCGTCGGCTTCCAGCATGGCGCGGTAGCCGGTGATCTCGACGACATCGGAAGCGAACTCATCCAGCGTCTTCGTTTCCAGCGATTCCTGCAGTTTCTGGTAGATGTCCCAGAACTTAAACAGTGGCGCGATGGCGCGGCTGAGCTTGGCATACTGGTCGGCATGGGAGATGACATCCAGCATACTGATACCCTGCTGAGCCGCCAAATCCGCGATGACTTCGATGGTCGTCGTGCCGATTTTGCGCGCAGGCTCGTTGATGATACGGCGGAGTCGGACATCGTCCCGGGGGTTCGCCACGATGGACATATAGGAGTGGATGTCCTTGACTTCCTTGCGGTCATTGAAGCGCTGGCCGCCCACGATCTTATGCGGGATGCCCGCACGAGTGAAATAGCTTTCGATGGGGGCCGACTGGGCGTTCATCCGGTAGAGGATGGCGTGGTCGGCCAGATGTCCGCCCTCTTTGAGGTGCTGGCCGATGACGTCCGCGATATGGCTGGCCTCGTCCTGCTCGTTCTCGGCGGTGTAGACCTGCACCTTGTCGCCCTCGCCGTTCTTCGTCCAGAGGGTCTTGCCCTTGCGCTCGGTGTTGTGCTGGATGACACAGTTGGCGGCATTCAGGATATTTGACGTAGAGCGGTAATTCTGCTCGAGTCGGATGGTCCTGGTGCCTTTATAGATGCGCTCGAAGTTGAGGATGTTCTCAATGGTCGCGCCGCGGAAGCGGTAGATGCTCTGGTCGTCGTCGCCCACGACGCAGATGTTTTTCTCCGGGCCGGTGAGCAGGCTCACGAGCCGGAACTGAGCCACACTGGTGTCCTGATACTCGTCCACCAGCAGATATTTGTACTTGTTCTGGTAGAACTCCCGCACGTCCTCGTGCTCCGACAGCAGGATGACCGTCTGGTAGATGAGGTCGTCGAAGTCGAAAGCACCGGCCTCCTTGAGCTTCTTTTCATAGGCGGCGTAGACCTTGGCCGCAAGGGCGCCCTTCGTGTCCCGGGCCGGGGTCTTCAGGGCCTCTTCCGGGCTGATGAGCTGGTCTTTCCAGCGGCTCATCTGGTTGATGGCGCTTTTGACCGGGAAGAACTTGTCGTCCACGCTCAGCTCTTTGTACACAGTCTTCATGACACGCTGGGAGTCGTCGCTGTCGTAGATGGTAAAGCTGCGGGGGTAGCCGATCTCCTCGGCCCAGCGGCGGAGAATGCGGACGCAGGCCGAGTGGAACGTGGAGGCGAACACCTCGTCGCCCTCTTCCCCGCCCAGCATCCGGCGCAGGCGCTCTTTCAGCTCACCGGCGGCCTTGTTGGTAAAGGTGATGGCCATGACGTTCCAGCTCCGGACGGCGTCCTTCCGCAGCATCCCATCCAGCCACGACGGGGCATCGGTGCCGGTCATGATGGCGGTGCGCAGAGCTTTCACATCGTCCTCCGTCACCTCCCGGGGCGTCCACCTGGAGCCGTGGGCCGAGCCGAAGCGGATGAGGTTGGCGATGCGGTTGACCAGCACGGTGGTCTTTCCGCTGCCTGCACCCGCGAGGATGAGCAGAGGGCCGTTGGTGGTGAACACCGCCTCCCGCTGCATATCGTTCAGGCGTCCGAACTGCTTTTCGATATACGTATCACGCAAAGCGCAGAATTGTTGTGCGAGATCTGTTGCCATTGTTTCACCCGTTCTTTTCAATCATTTCTGGATATATCACTTAAAATATAGTATATCACATTTCAAAAAAGTTGTACATAAAAACAATGCAAACAAAAACCGCCCCACCGCGGTCAATACCACGATGGAGCGGAAATTTCAGGAAATGCTTAGCCGAAGATGTTGATGAGGATACCAGCAGCGACGGCGGAGCCGATAACACCGGCCACGTTGGGGCCCATTGCGTGCATCAGCAGGAAGTTGGAGGGGTTCTCGCTCTGGCCGACCTTCTGAGAAACACGGGCAGCCATGGGCACAGCGGAAACGCCAGCGGAACCGATCAGGGGGTTGACCTGACCGCCGGTCAGGATATACATGACCTTGCCGCAGAGAACACCGGCAGCAGTGCCGAAGGAGAATGCGATGAGGCCCAGCACGATGATGAACAGGGTGCGGCTGTTCAGGAAGGTGTTTGCAGAGGTGGTGCAGCCAACAGACAGAGCCAGGAAGATGGTGATGATGTTCATCAGCTCATTGCCGGCGGTCTTCTGGATACGGTCCACGACGCCGCACTCCTTCATCAGGTTGCCCAGCATCAGCATACCGACCAGAACGGCGGCATCCGGCACGATGAGGGAAACGATGATGGTGACCATGATGGGGAAGATGACCCTCTCGGTCTTGGTCACGGTGCGCAGCTGCTTCATCACGACGGTACGCTCTTTCTTGGAAGTCAGAGCCTTCATGATAGGCGGCTGGATAACAGGCACCAGAGCCATGTAGCTGTAGGCCGCGACGGCGATGGAGCCCAGCAGCTCAGGAGCCAGACGGGAGGTGACGAAGATAGCGGTGGGGCCGTCTGCGCCGCCGATGATGGCGATAGCAGCAGACTGCTTCTGGGTGAAGTCCACCAGACCGGTAGCGGCCAGCAGACGAGCGCCCATGTAAGTACCAAAGATACCGAACTGAGCGGCAGCGCCCAGCAGCAGGCTCTTGGGGTTGGAGATCAGGGGTGCGAAGTCGGTCATGGTGCCGATGCCGAGGAAGATCAGCGGCGGGTAGATGCCCAGCTTGACGCCCATGTAGAGCATGTCGGCCAGACCGCCGTTGTTCAGGATCTCGATCCACATCGGGTGCTCGAGGCCGTCACCGACAAAGTACTGCATATGGATGACGCCGCTGCCGGGGAGGTTAGCCAGGATCATGCCGAAAGCCATGGGCAGCAGGATCAGAGGCTCGAACTCTTTGACGATAGCGAGGTAGAGCAGGAAGCAGCCTACGCAGATCATCACTGCGTACAGCCAGCCGCCCGGCTCACCGAACTTGGCAAAACCGGAACTCTGGAAAATACCGACCAGAGTCTCAATAAACTGAGTCATGTTTTTCCTCCTGTGTTAAAAGGGTGCGGTGGTGTCGTTGACGCCAGCCTTGCCCCAGCCATTCTTGCCGCGGCGGACTGCCTTCAGCACATACTTGCCGTTGCCCATAGAGTAGATGGCTGCCATGATGGCTGCCACAACGTCGCCGGGGATGCCGGCCTCGACCTGCGGGGCAGCAGCCTTTGCAGGAGCGGGCGCAGCGGCCTGTTTCACAGGAGCAGCCGGTTTTGCAGCAGAAGCAGCCTTGGCAGCTGCCTTCTTGCCGTTCATGGCGTCAAAGATCTTGCCCTCCAGCGTGATGATGGCCATCAGCAGGACGAGGATCAGAAACACCAGCACAATACCGGTTATGGTAACGATCACATCATAACCTAAATCCATGGTCTTCCTCCTATTTACTTTTTTCTTTGCCGCCCGGGGGGCGGGCGGCAAAAAGCGATTTGAAGATATTATACAATATTTTCCGGGTCGATTCAACAACTATGAACAAAAATCATATTGTTTTTCACGGTTCTGTGAACAGCACTTTCCTCTCAGCGGCGGCCCATGCGGGGGGTGGCGTCCATGAAGCCGGTCTCCAGCTTGTCGCCCAGACGCAGGCTCATGGCCGTACCCAGCGCGACACAGTTGACGGGGTCAGGCGAGACAGTCACTTCCACCTTCAGCTCCTGGCTGAGGTACTCAGGCAGGCCGTGGAGCTGTGCGCCGCCGCCAGTGAGGACGACGCCGTTGCGGTAAATGTCTCCGGCCAGCTCCGGAGGAGTCTTCTCCAGCACCTGATGGGCGGCGGTGCCGATCTGCTCGCTCAGGCGCATGACCGGCTCGTAGAGGTCGGCGGTGGAGACATTGACACGCACGGGCAGGCCGGTGAGCAGGCTGCGGCCCTTGATCTCCATGGTCTCGTTGAAATCCGCCTTCTGGGGGCAGCAGGCCACGTTCTTTTTCAGATTCTCAGCGGTGCGCTGGCCGATGGCGATGCTGAACTTGTTGCGCACGAACTTCAGGATCTCTTCGTCGTAGTGGTTGCCTGCCACGCGGACGCTGGTGGCCTTGACCTTGCCGCCGAGGCTCAGCACGGCGATGTCGGTGGTGCCGCCGCCGATGTCGATGATCATCCGGCCATCCGGCACGGTGATGTCGATGCCGGAGCCGAGAGCTGCGGCGATAGGCTCATCAATGAGGTAGACCTGACGCGCACCGGCGGCCATGACGGCCTCCACCACGGCGTCGCTCTCGATGCCGGTGATGGCGGCAGGCACGCAGACAGCCACACGGGGCTTGACCATGTGGGAGCTGTAGACCTGATTGACGAAGCGGCAGATGAGCTCCCGGGTCATGGTGTGGTCGCTGATGACGCCATCCTTCAGCGGGAAGATGGCGGAGATGTAGTTGGGCGTGCGGCCCACCATTGCAAGGGCCTTGTCGCCGGCCTCAAGCACGCAGTTCTTGCGGGTATCCACCGCCACCACGCTGGGCTGGTTGAGCACGACGCCCTGCCCCTCCTGCGCGATGATGATGGTCGTCGTACCAAGATCGATACCGATGTCGTTCTGTGCCATAATCGTGATATTTCCTTTCTCTGCTGCCCATTCTCTATTTCCATCGCCCATCTCCGGGCGCGGGTCATCAAAACACATTATAGTATAACACAGGTGTATCCAAAAAGAAACCCTTAAAGGTTCTCCTGCTCCGGGGGCAGAGCCTGGGCCAGCAGAGCGGCCAAGCCGCTGTAGCGCAGGTTCTGGCGGATGTTGGACATCATCCGGTTCACCACGTCCCGCCGGCCCACCACGATGCAGAGCTTCCGCCCGCGGGTGACGCCGGTATAGAAGAGGTTGCGGTAGCACAGGCGGGGCGGCACCTGTGCCGCCGGGAGGATGACCGCCGGGAACTCGCTGCCCTGGCTTTTGTGTACTGTGATGGCATACGCAATTTCCAGCTCGTTGAGATTCTCCGCCGGGTAGACCAGCCGCCGGTCGTCCATCCGCACCACCATGGAGCGGCTGCGCACGTCGATGGACTCCACGATGCCGATGTCGCCGTTGTAGGCGCCCACACCCTGTTCCCCGCCGATGCGCTGCCACGTTATCTCGTAGTTATTGCGCACCTGCATCACTTTGTCCCCCACCCGGAAGACCCGGGCCGCGCTCTGCAGCTCCGGCTTGCCCTTCCTGGGCGGGTTGAGCATGGCCTGTAACTCCGCGTTGAGGGCCTGGGTGCCGGTGGGGCCGAGCTTCGTGGGGCAGAGCACCTGAATATCCTTCACCGGGTCGAACTGGTAGCTGCGGGGCAGGCGGGTGGTCACAAGATCGCAGACCAGCTTCTGGGCTGCGTCGCCGTCGGCTTCGAGGAAGAAGAAATCGTCCGTCTTTCCGCCCTTTTTCAGCGGTTCGCCTGAGATGATGTGGTGGGCGTTCTCCACGATGAGGCTCTGAGCGGCCTGCCGGAATATCTCGTTGAGGCAGACCGTCGGCACCAGCCCGGAGCGGATGATCTCGCCGAGGATATTGCCCGGGCCGACGCTGGGCAGCTGGTCGGCGTCGCCTACCATAATAATACGACAGCTGTACCGCAGTGCCGCAATGAGGGCCTGGAACAGCTTGACGTCCACCATACTCATCTCGTCGAGGATAACGACGTCGCACTTGAGCAGGTTCTTGTCGTTGTGGATGAAGCTGACCACACCGCCGGTGTAGTCCACTTCCAGCAGGCGGTGGATGGTGGAGGCTTTCCGGCCCGTCAGCTCGCTCAGACGCTTGGCGGCGCGGCCTGTGGGAGCACAGAGGGCTACCCGTTCGGCCTCGTTCTCGAGCAGCTGCAGGATGGCGTTGACCGTGGTGGTCTTGCCGGTGCCGGGGCCGCCGGTGAGGACAAGGCAGTTCTCGGTCATGGCCTTACGGATGGCTTCTTTTTGGAGCGGCGCGTAAGCAAAACCCTGCGCCAGTTCCAGTATTTGGATGTTCTTGTCGAGGCCGTGGGCCGTCTGCTTCCCGCGCCTGGTCAGCATGGCCAGACGGTCGGCGATGTCCTGCTCTGCAGCCAGCAGATCCGGCAGATAAATATACGGTGTGCCGTCGAACATCCGCACCGCCAGTTTCCCGGTCTGGATGCAGCTATCCAGCGCCGCCGCCAGCTTTTCGGGGGGCTGGTGGATGAAGTTCGACGCCGTTTCCAACAGCTGCGCCCGGGGCAGACAGGTGTGGCCATTGCCTGCGTTGTGGCGCAGGGTGCGCAGAAGGGCGGCTTCCAGCCGCTGGGCGCAGTCCCCTGCCATCTGGTAATACTGGGCGATGCTGTCGGCATGGCGGAAGTCCAGCTGCAGCGGCTCCCCGCAGAGCAGGTAGGGGTTCTGCTGGATGGCCTGCATTGCCCCCGGCCCGAAGGTGCGGAAGACCTCCATCGCCCGGCGGGGGCTGATCTCGAACTGAGCCAGATAGGCGATGAGCTCCCGCATTCCGAACATCCGCTTGAACTCCTGCTGGATGCGGTCAGCCTTGTCCGCCGAGATGCCCGGGATGAGGGTGAGCTGGGCGGGGTCGTTGGCGATAACTTCCAGCGCCGCCGCGCCGAATTTGTCAATGATCTTATCCGCCGTCCGAGCCCCGATGTAGGGCAGCGACCGGCTGGCGAGGAAGGCGTAGACGGCCTCGAGGTCTTTGGGCATATCCGTCTCGCACTCCTGTGCGTGGAACTGTCGGCCATAGGTGGCGTGGTTCTCGTACCTGCCCCGGCAGACGACGCTCTCACCGGCGTGGAGCTCTCCCATCACGCCGCACACAACGGTGACGACACCGCCGCCCGACACCTCGAACACAGTGTAGCCGTTGTCCTCGTTCAGGTAGATGATGTCCTCTACCGTGCCTTCCAGCCGTTCCAGCTCCTGCTCCATCGTCCCGCCTCCTCGTTTTGACACAACTATATATAGTATAGCGGTTTTGGGGGGATTTGTAAATACAACAAAAGCTCCCCCGAAGGGGAGCTGTAGGCAAGGTTTAATCCCCCACCCCATATGCATTTTCTTTCACCAGCCGATTGCGCACTGCAAAGTACGCCGGGATGAGGAAGAAGCAGGCGAAGAACCATGCCACAGGGTTGGCGATGCAGGCCGCAAAGTAGCCCCAGAGCGGCACGAACCAGAAGCCCACCATGGCACGGGCGACCATCTCGGCCACGCCCGCGAACATGGCAAGGCCGGAATAGCCCAGGCCCTGGATGGTGTAGCGGTAGATGATGAGGACGGCCAGCGGGATGTAGAACACGCTGTTCCAGAAGATGAAGCTGCGGGCATTCGCCATGATCTCCACCTCGCTGCTCTCGAGGAAGAGGCTGATGAGCGGCACATCCAGCACACGCAGGATGAGGAAGGATGCCACACTGTAGACGCAGCCAATTCCCAGCGCGGTATTGACGCCCCGGTTCACACGCTTGAGGTCGTGAGCGCCCATGTTCTGGCTGGCGTAGGTGGTCATGGCGGTGCCGATGCTCTCCAGCGGCACCGAGAGGAACTGCGCCGCCTTGCTGCCTGCGGTCTGCGCGGCCACGATGCTGCTGCCCAGACCGTTCACCGCGCCCTGCAGCACGACGCTGCCGATGGCGGTGATGCTGCACTGCAGGCCCATGGGGATGCCCATGTTGCAGAGCTTGAGGCAGTGGCTGGCGCTCAGACGGCCCTCTTCCCTGCTCCATTTCAGCTCCGGGTAGTGGCGGAGGATGTAGATGAGGCTGCCGATGCCCGCCACCGCCTGACTGAACACGGTGGCGAAGGCCGCGCCGAACGCCCCCATCCGGAAAGCGAGGATGCAGAGCAGGTCGAGGCCGATGTTCAGCACGCTGGCCACCAGCAGGAAGTACAGCGGCCGCTTGCTGTCGCCCAGCGCGCGCATGAGGGCGCTGGTGACGTTGTACAGCAGGGTGAAGGGGATGCCCCAGAAGATGGTGCGGATGTAGATGTCCGCGATGTCGATGATGTTGTCGGGGGTGTTGGTCCAGACCAGCACCGACCGGGTCAGGGCCACCGTCACCACCGTGAGCACGGCGGCGAAAAAGAGGCTCAGCCAGACGGTATTGGCGGTGTAGCGCCGCATCTCTCTGTAGTCCTTCGCGCCGAAGGTCCACGAGATGGGGATGGAGAAGCCGCAGGCGATGCCGTTGACGAAGCCCAGCACCAGATAGTTCAGGCCGCCCACGCTGCCCACCGCCGCCAGCGCATCCACGCCCACGAAGCGGCCCACGATGATGGTATCGGCCAGATTGTAGAACTGCTGGAACAGACTGCCCAGCATCAGCGGCACCGCAAAGGCAAGGATGAGCCTGAGCGGGCTGCCCTGTGTCATGTCTTTTGTCATACAAAGCCCCTCCCCGGGCGGTCACTTAACATTTCTTTGCCGGATCTTTACCGACAAAAACGCCCTGCCGGACGAGGGGCAGGACGTTTTGCGTTTCATGAGTGGTATTATACTCAGCTCATCGTGATTTTGCAAGGGGTTTTTCTCAGATTTCTTCGTACAACATTGCTATTTTCTATCGGTAGTTTTTGGTGATTGTGCGCAGGGGGGGCGGCAGGTCTGCCCCTGCGCAGGACTCTCCTGCTGCACTCCCTCTCAGCCCACGCTCTCAGCCTTCATAATCGTACATCCATGCAGAGTCAGAAGATGCGGAGTCATAAAAGAAATCCCACGGAAAATAGTCATGGAGCCTTACCCATTTGTTTGGTTTCCAATATGTGGAGTCATAAAAGGGATCCCCCCAAGCATGACCCCTGATCCGTGTCTGCAGGATTGGTTTCCAATATAACTGATCACCCTCCTGCACCGGCTGCCACTCCCACCAATAATCGTCGCTTCTCCCCATCCATTTTCTTGTCTCCCAATTTCCTCTCAAATCCGGCGGCGGACCGCCATCCTTGCCCGGCTTCCACACCAAGTCACCCTGACTGTCCGTTACCCATCCGCCTGTTTCCGGCTGCTGACCGATTGTCTCCGGTTGCTGACCGATTGTCTCCGGCTGCTTACCGATTGTCTCCGGCTGCTTACCGATTGTCTCCGGTTGCTTACCGATTGTCTCCGGCTGCTTACCGATTGTCTCCGGCTGCTGGACCGTGGTGAGGCTGTCCGGCGAGAGAGTCTGGAGCCCGCTGAGGTCACCGACGGAAGAGGCCGGGTCGTCCTTCTTGCTGTCCTGCTTCCCGCTCACGAGCTTCACGATGTCAGCCGAATCGTCATGCGTGACGTCCTGCTTGCCGCCCGCGAGCTTCACGATGTTACCGGTAACTGTCTTCCACACCGTCTGGTCGGAGGCGGACTTCCCGGGCAGACGGACCGTGATGGAGCCCGTGTCGATGACCTTCGAGTCTGCGATGGAGTCGGTCACGCCGCCGACGGTGTCCGTTCCCGGCTGAGTCAGCTCGGGCAGTCCGCTCAGGGAGCTGCTTTCCCGACCGGAGAGGACCGTTCCCCATTGCTTTTTCTCCTGCTTGCGGCGGGCGATCGCCTCCTCCACCCGGGCAGTCTCCTGCGCTTTCTGCTCCTTATCGCCAACGCGGTACACGAGGACCAGTTCCCTGCCGTTTCGGCGCAGGGCGGTCTCATCCGAGAATGTTTTTCTATCATATCCCGTCTGCCCGACAACATGGAATTGATAACGCCCCTCATGGGACAGCTCGAGTTCGAACGCGCCATTCACGCCGACCAGATCTTTGATCCGGACCAGCGGAATGACGGCCTCCATTTCCCGCCCTTCCCCATCAAGGAACCGGATGCGAAGCTCATGGACCTCCTTTGCAAGCTCCCGCAGCGAGTCGCCTGTCATCCGAAAGACCGAACCATGGGCATCGAAGCTCAGGACTTTGTTGACCGGGTCATACTCCGCCGTGGTCACGTCACCAAGCTCCTGTGTGCCATCCAGATGGGTGATCACGCCGACGGTCTCGTACATCTGCTTCACACGGTCCGGCACCTCGCCGGCCTGCACGCTTGGAGCGTCGTCCTCGTCGTCGTCCTCGTCGTTCTCGGTATCATCGGGCTGCTCCGGCTTGTCTGGCTGTTCCGGCTTGTCCGGCTGCTCCGGTTGGGAGGGCGTCCGCCGGTCGTAGCTATAGTCCTCCATCTTCTTCCCGTCGGGGTCGTAGCGGGTCAGACTACCGCCCGTCACCTTGTGGTCGTCGTCGGAGAGGGCGTCATTGGGGATCTCGCCGACTATGCCGCCGCCGATGGCCGCAGTTTCGCCGCCGGTGCTTGCGCCTGCCTTGGCCTCCACCTCGGCGTCGCCGGAGATATAGATGTGATTGGGATTGCTGGGCGGCGCATCCGGGGCTATCTCAGACCACGCACCCGCGCCGTCGCCGATGCCTGCCGCGCCGGGGCGGGGATCTTCTTCAGGGCTGCTGTAGCTGCCGCCCGAGGCCGACACCTTGCCGCCGGAAATTTCGATGTCGCGGCCCGGGCCGTACACACCGCCGCCGATACCGGCAGCACCCTCACCGCCCACGGCTTCTACCGTGCCGCCGGTGATCTCGATGTTTCCGGCACCGCTTTCGTAGCCTCCGCCGATGCCTGCGCCGCCGCCTTCGCCGCCCTTGGCGGTGAGGGAGCCTTTGGTGTCGTTGTCGTCCTTGATGGTCAGCTTGCCGGAGGACTCATGGCCATTCTTCTCGAGGCCCGCATTGCAGCTGCCGCTCTTCAGCTCGTTGGCGCCGTCCAGCTCGATGGCGGCATCGTGGTCACCCTGCACGGTGACGGCGGCTTTGCCCGCATCGACTGGGCTGTCACCGCTGACGTCCCCCTCGGTCTCGTCGCTGACGTCAATTTTCAGGTCGTCGAAGGTGACGTCCACGTTGCCCTCGGAGGTGTCGATGGTGACGGTGTTCTTATCCGACTCGCCGGTGATGACGGTCTCCCCCTCATCCTTCTCGAAATCCTTTTCACCCTGCTTGACATTGTTATAGTTTCCGCTTTCATCGCTCGCACCTTTGACCGTAATGTCGCCGTCGGCGATGTTCCATGTTTTCGCATAGGCCGGGATGCCGGAGCTCACCACGATGCCCGCGATGACGGCGGCGGCCACGCCCCGCCGGAGTGCGCTCTTCAGTCTCATAGTCTGTCCTCCTTTGGTCTGTTCGTCTTTTGAAGAATCCGCCTTTTTCGATACAAGCTTACCAAAAAATCCGGAGAATGTAAACAAAAACTGCGCGAATCGTGATGTTTTCGGCGTGAATGGCGCAAAAAAGCCCTCCCGAGCGGGGAGGGCCATAGCCTGTCTTATTCAGAGTAGTGCGCCAAAAACTGCTTGGTGCGTTCCTCCTGGGGGTGGTCGATGAGCTGGCGGGCCGGGCCTTCCTCCACCACGACGCCGCCGTCCATGAATAGGATGCGGTCGGCCACGTCGCGGGCGAAGTGCATCTCATGGGTGACGATGATCATGGTGGTCTTTCGGTCAGCGAGGTCCCGCAGGACGCGGAGGACTTCGCCTGTCAGCTCCGGGTCAAGGGCGCTGGTGGGCTCATCGAAGCAGAGGATGTCCGGGTGGAGCGCCAGTGCGCGGGCGATGGCCACCCGCTGCTGCTGACCGCCGGAGAGCTGGTGGGGGTAGTGGCCTGCCCGCTCCGACAGGCCCATCTGGGCCAGCAGGTCACGGGCCTGTGCTTCCAGCTGGGCGTGGATGGCCTTTTTGTTGGCCTTGTAGTCGGGCTGCTCCTTTGCCAGAAGCTCCCCCGCCAGCATCACGTTTTCCAGCGCGGTGTACTGGGGGAAGAGGTTGAAGTTCTGGAACACGAGGCCGAAGTGGAGGCGCTTTTTCCGCACCTCGCTCTCCCGCTGGGTGGCAGGGTCGGCGGCGTCCCACATGGTCTCGCCGTTCACCCTGATGACGCCGGTGTCGGGACGCTCAAGGAAATTCAGGCAGCGCAGCAGCGTCGTCTTGCCCGAGCCGGACGAGCCGATGATCGCCAGCGCCTCGCCCTGTTCCAGTGTGAGCGAGATGTCCTTGAGAACTTTCGTCTCGCCGAAATTCTTCCTGATGCCGGAGGCTTCGAGTAATGCCATAATTCAGTATCCTCCTTAACAGCGGAAATAGTCCATCTTTTTCTCGGCCCAGTCCAGCAGCAGGGTAAGTGCGCCGACAAAGACGAGGAAGAAAATCGCGGTGGAGAACAGCGGCCAGATAAGGCCCTTGGCGCTGTACTCCTTCGCCATCATGATGATCTCCTTGTTGGCGATGACGTTCGCCAGCGAGGTATCCTTTACCAGCGTGATGACCTCGTTGCCCATCGGGGGCAGGATGCGCTTGACGACCTGCAGGAGCGTGACCTTGAAAAAGATCTGGCTCTTGGTCATGCCCAGCACCTGACCGGCCTCGGTCTGGCCTTTCGGCACAGCCTCGATGCCGCCGCGGTAGATCTCAGAGAAGTAGCAGGCGTAGTTGATGGCGAAAGCCACCACCGCCGCCACCAGACGGCCCGAAGAGCCGGAGGGCCAGGGGTTGGTCATACCCAGCAGGCCGGGGCCGAGGTAGATGACGATGATCTGGAGCATCAGCGGCGTGCCGCGGATGACCCACACGAAGGTCTTGACGACGCCCCGCAGCGGTGCGCACCGGCTCATGGAGCCAAAGGCCACCACAAGGCCCAGCGGCAGCGAAAACAGCAAGGTCAGAAAGAACAGCTCACAGTTGAGCGCGAATGCGCCGGTCAGACGCTCCAAAATCACAGTCACAGAATCACTACACCTATCCGTTTATAATGTAAGTTACTCAGCCAGAGTCAGGCCGTACTTGTCGGCCAGAGTCTGCATGGTGCCGTCAGCCTTCAGCTCGTCGAAAGCGTTGTCCACAGCCTCGGCCACGTCGCTGCCCTTGCGGAAGGCCACGCCGTACTCCTCGACGTTCAGCTCATCCACCATCTTGAGGTTTGCGTAGTCGGTACCCTCGCCGATCATGGCAGAAGCCAGAGTCAGGTCGAGGATGGCGGCGTCAGCAGTGCCAGCGGCAACTTCCATCAGGCAGTCGGTCTGAACAGCCTTGGAGATGAAATCAGCCTGAGACAGGTCGGCGTTCTCGGTGATGGTGGTCTCACCGGCAGAGCCGGCCTCGGCCACCACGGTCTTGCCGATGAGGTCGGCGGTGGAGGTATAATCGGTGCCGTCCTTCACCACGACGACCTGGGCGTTCTTGACGTAGGGCTTGGTGCAGGCCATGTTCTCCTCGCGGTCATCGGTCAGGGTCAGGCCGTTCCAGATGCAGTCGATGCTCTTTGCAGCCAGTTCGGTCTCCTTGGTGTCCCAGTTGATCTCCACGAACTCCGGCTCGACACCCAGCTTCTCACAGACAGCGGTGGCCAGCTCGGTATCGAAACCGGTGAAGTTGCCGTCGGCGTCGGTGTAGTTCATCGGCTCATACACGGTGTAGCCGATGACCATCTTGCCGTTGGACTGGATGTAAGCCAGGTCGCTGTCAGCGGCCACGGAGCTTGCCGGGGCGGCAGAGGCGGCGGCAGAAGAAGCAGCCGTAGAAGTGGATGCAGAACCGCCGCAGGCGGCAAGGCTCAGTGCCATCGCACCGGCCAGAAAAGCAGATATCAGACGTTTCATGTTGTAATTTCCTCCCTCAGATTCAGCAGATGCGGCGCTTCGTTTTACCGCTTTACCATGCTAAATTGTTAAACTGTGACTATAGAATAGCGCGTTTTGCCCCGTTTTGCAAGAGGAAAACCGATTTTTTCGCGTTTTGCCCGCAGACCGCCCCTTTCCGATCGGGTTTTCGGTGTATTTGTACAAAGGACAAAAAGAAAACCGCCACCTCACGGTGACGGTCAGACTTTCCGTTCAATTTATAATGACGCATTCTCAAACGCATCCCCTGCGGCCTTTTGCAGGGCGTCGATGGAGATGGTGCAGAGGGCCGCGAGGTCGGCGTCCGAGCCGTCGGCAGGGATGTCCGCCACCTCTTTCTCAGTCTTGCCCTTGAGGTAGCTGCAATAGCCCTCGCTGTGCTCGTACCACTCCTTGCCGAGGCTGGATGCATTCCGCATCCCGTAGCTGTCGCCCAGCTCAAGCTTGGAGCGGACGGTGTCCGGGGCGGTGACGCCGCCGTCTGCCGCGATGGTCAGCGCAGGCTCTGCCATGTCGCCGATGGCGCTGGTCACACGGCCATCGGCATCCAGAGTCAGGGCCACGACGGTAAGGTCAACTTCTGCATTCACATCCTTGTCGTCGGTGGCAGTGATGTCCGAAGAGGCATTCTCCGCCTCCACGCCGAGGCTCACCCGGTCGCCCTTCGCCGCGCCGAGGGCGGACGCATTCGTGCAGGCTTTCGCCACGGCGTCGCGGTACTGATCCACCCGGATAGTGCAGCCGGACAGCAGGTCGGCGTCCACAGCCTTGCCGTCCTTATCCGTTTCCAGCATGGATGCCTGCTCGGGCGTCATGCCGGTGAGGTAGTCGGCGAAGTCATCGGCCTGCTCGGCCCACCCCTTTTTCAGCGAAGATGCCGCTGCCAGCGGGTAGTCGTCCCCTTTCTGGCGCTTGGTGCGGTAGTCGGTGGGCATGGTGACGACGCCTTTGCCGTCGGCGGTAACTTCCACTTCCAGCTCATCCAGCATCACGTCGGCCAGCTTGCCGTCCCCGTCCAGCAGGACGGCGGCAGCGATGGTATGGATGGTGCCGGTACGGGCCTCATCGGAAGCCTCGGTCAGGATGCCGAGGCCGGTCTTCCAGCCGCCGGTCTGGGTGGTGCTGGCGCTGCCGGACGAGCCGGACATGGCGTTCGAACTGCTCATGCTGCCGGAATTGCTGTTGCCTTTGCGGCAGCCGGACAGCAGCAGTGCCGCCGCCACGGCACAGCTCAGAAGAGCTTTTTGTCTCTGTGTCATAAGCGTTACGCTCCCTTTCATCTCTTTGGGAGTAGTATAGCCCGACACAGAGCCAATCATGCATGTTTGCTCTGAGACCGACGTGTTATCTGGCGAAGTGAGAAATTATAAACGAAACATCGTCGAGAATGTCACTCCGCCACCGTGGCGAAATGAGCACAGCTGGCGAAGTGAGCAGTTCGCCAAGTCAAAGCACTTCGCCAAGTTGGCGAAGTGATAAAATATAACGTAGATATATCATTAAGTTGTCACTTCGCCACTTATTCTACCGCAGTATCGCTCACATCAGCGGGCTCAACAGGCGGAGCACACTGTCCAGCAGCGTCCCGGCCAGCGAGGTGCGGCAGTCGGCCAGCTGCACTTCCCGGCACTCTGGCAGGGTGCGGAGCACATCGTCCCGCAGAGCAATGACCTGACTGTTATAGAGCAGCAGCGCCCCGCACTCAAAGTGGAGGAAGAGGCTGCGGTAATCCATGTTGATGCTGCCCACCACGGCGGCGCGGTCATCGCTGACGTAGCACTTGGCGTGGAGGAAGCCGGGCGTGAACTCGTAGATGCGCACCCCCGCCCGGAGCAGCGGCACATAATAGGAGCGGGTCAGCCGGAAGATGAGCTTCTTGTCCGGGATGCCCGGCAGCACCAGCCGGACGTCCACGCCCCGCTTTGCCGCCGCCTTGAGGGCTTCCAGCATGGTCTCGCCCACCGCGAAGTAGGGCGTATAGATATAGACATACCGCTGGGCCTGATTGATGATATTCAGGTAGACCGTCTCGGCCAGAGCCTCTTCGTCCAGCGGGCTGTCCCCGTAGGGCTGTATCACTCCGTCCGACTGGGCAGACAGGGACTCAGCCTGAGGCATAAAGGGCGCATAATCCTCCTCGCTGGGGCGGAAGGCGTTCCAGTGGTCGAGGAACATCACCGTGAAGTTCCAGACCGCCGCGCCCTCGGTGCGGAGGGCTGCGTCCTTCCAGTAGCCGAACCTCTCTTCTTCATTGATATACTCGTCGGCCAGATTGATGCCACCCGTATAGGCTGTATTTCCGTCCACGACCACGATCTTCCGGTGGTCGCGGTGATTCATGACCAGCGACACCAGCGGCACCACCGGGTTGAACGGGATGCAGCGGATATGCGCCCGCTCCATCTTTACCACGAAATCGGACGGCAGACCCAGCAGACTGCCGAAATCGTCGTAGATGAGCCGGACGTCCACCCCCTGCGCCGCCTTGCGGACGAGGATGTCCTCTACCCCCTTCCACATCTTGCCGGTGCGGACGATGAAGAACTCGAGGAAGATGAACCGCTCTGCCTTTTCGAGGTCGGCCAGCAGGTCAGGGTACATGGCCTCACCGCAGGGGTAATATTTTGCCGTGGAGTTTTTCCATGCGGGGTACGGCCCGTACTCCGAAACATACCGGCTCAGTCCCCTGCTGGCGGGGTCGAGGGCGTCGGTCTGGCCCGGCTGCTGGGCGAGGTCGGCGGTGTGCTGGCGCTCCACCGCCTGCATCCGCTGGCGCATCCGCTTGGCGGGGGCCTTGTTGCCGAAGGCCAGATAGAGCGCACCGCCCAGCAGCGGCATCATGCCGATGAGGACGAGCCAGATGATCTTATAGTCGCTGTTCTCGTCCTTCCGCACGAGGTAGAGGGTGATGAAGAGGCTGAGGACGTTCAGCCCCGCATTCACCCACACCTTTCCGGCGGTGAGGGAGAAGAAGGCCCAGAGCAGCCAGCCGATCTGCAGCAAAACAAGGGCCACTGTAACCGTGGCCCTGTTGATGACACGATTGAAGAACCGTACGACCGGCAGCCGAAAGAACATCTGCGCCTCCCCCGCTGCCTTTCGGCAGCATTTTTATGGGAATAGTATAGCGCAGAGATGCGGAGATTTCAAGCTCAGGCGTCCGCGTCCTCGAAGCCCACCATGAGGCCGCCCAGCTCGGCGTAGTAGCTGCACAGGCCGCCGCATTCGGTCACCCGCACCTGTGCGCCCTCGAAGACAGCTTTCACCATGTGCATCAGGCGCTCGGCGGCGGCGGGGTTGCCGCAGTGGGCAATGATGACCTTGCCGTTCGTGTAGCCGTGGCCTTTGAGCTCCAGCACGATGCGCTCGAGAGCGCCGTGCTCGCCGCGGGTCTTGCAGAGGACGTCCAGTTCGCCCACATCGCTGGCCTTGCCGATGACCCGGATGTTGAGCATCCGCGCCACAGCAGCCACAGCGGGCTTCACCCGGCCATTCCGGGCCAGATTCGCCAGCGATTCCAGCGAGAACAGCAGATGGGTGTGGTGACGGTAGCGCAGCATCTCTTCGCACACCTCGTCAAAGTCCCTGCCCTCTTCGATGAGCGCACGGATATGCTCTGCCAGCAGCACCAGTTCCGGGCCGGCAGACAGGCTGTCCAGCACAAAGACCTGAGCACCCGGGTGCTCTGCCTGATACTCTTCTGCGGCCAGCTGGGCGGCGTTGCAGCTGCCCGACAGGGTGCCGGTGATGGTGATGGCATAAATTTCATCTGCGCCCTCATAAGCCTCCAGCCAGTCGCCGATGTTGGGGCAGGAGGTGCTGGTCTTGCCCTTATAGGTGCGCAGGGTAGTCGCCATTTCCACGGCGTTCAGCGTGCCGTCGTCGAGGTATTCCCTCTCGTCGGTCACGATCTTCAGAGGCACAGCAGCAAAATCAATGCCGTCCAGCGCATACAGGCTGGCAGAAGAGTCCACAACGATTCGTTTCATATCCATCTATCTCCATTCCGGCGGGTGTCCGCCGCATTTTTTACGTTCGGTGAGTCCACTATATCAGTTTTCCAAAAACCTGTCAAGCGATTCGTAAAATTCTTAATATTGTTTTCATAAACGGTTGACCCCGACTCAAAAATGCGCTATACTACCACCATGAATCAGGAAATGAAACGCCGTGTCACGGCCTGCGCCGCCGGGTTTTCCCTGCCGCGCTACCGGGAGCTGCCCTCCGTGGGGCTGTATCTCGACCAGACCGTGCAACTCGTCAACAGCTGCTTCCGGGGCTTCCCCGGGGTGGAGCTCACCCCCTCCATGGTGAGCAACTACGTCAAGAAAGGAGTCATCTCCCACCCCGTCAAAAAGAAGTATTCCCGCGAACAGCTGGCTTCTCTCATCTATATCGTATTGTCTAAAAATGTCCTCTCGCTGGAAAACATCGACACCCTCTTTCAGATGCAGAGGGCTCACTGCACCGCCGCCGAAGCCTACGACTACTTCTGCGACGAGGTGGAGAACTGCCTGCCCTACATTTTCGGTACCAGCCGCACCATCTGCGACCTCGACCCGGATGCCGCCGACGAAAAGCGTCTGCTGCGCGGTACCATCGTCGCTGCCGTGAACAAGATGTACCTCGACTGCTGCTTCGTCGCCATGCGGCAGGAGGAAGCCCTCTGGCCGGGGATACTCGGTGACCTCGAATAAAAAGAAAAACGTCTGTACCTCCAAACGAAGTACAGACGTTTTTATTATGCTCTGATTTTAGGTATCCTGCAGCTCACCACGGCTTGCGGCCTTGAGGTAAGCGAAGATGAAGCCGTCGAGGTCGCCGTCCATGACAGCGTCCACGTTGCCGGTCTCATAGTTGGTGCGGTGGTCCTTGACCATCGTGTAAGGCATGAAGCTGTCTCTTATACACATCTCCGAGCCCACGAGACTGCAGCTAATCTCG